>OHEC01000020.1_pt1 | contig 125767 bp, 162 predicted proteins | sample 1567141 | NCBI WGS metagenome assembly OHEC01 (sample SAMEA3879567, study PRJEB24766) | human gut metagenome | biome: human-associated habitat; feature: feces | place: USA | collected 1985/1987 | reverse complement strand
CACGAAGGTACGGGAAAGAGCCATACTAGTCAATACGCCAATTTTGGAAGTTTACTGAAACCCTTGCTCATTAAGCTTAATACTTATAGTTGTATGAGAAGTTCCCGCTGCCACCTTTGCTTTTAATTTTCTCTAATTTTAGTGCGAATATAGAGAAAATTAATTAAAAACAGCCTCTTATTCTATTAAAATATTATTTTAAGTCTACTACAGTAATACCTGCCCCACCAAATTGTACGTGTTCGTCTTGATAGTGTGCTACTCCTGGAACACTTCCCAAATAGCTGCGAATCAGGGTGCGCAGTATGCCTGTACCTGTTCCGTGAAGGATACGTACACGGTCTATTCCCAATAGTATGGCATCATCGATAAAATAAGTTACTGCCTGTATCGCTTCATCGCCACGCATACCGCGTACATCAATATCTTGTTTGAAATTTAGTTTCTTTTCATATACCCGATCTTGTGTTTCACTGCTGACGAAGGTACTTTTTACCATTGTTTTCTGGGTGGGCTGTATTGGTGTGCTACGTTCCAGCTTATCCAGTTTTACATTGGTTTTTATCATTCCGAACATAACTATTGCATTTTTGCCATTAATTCCTAGTACTTCTCCGACACTGGATTGACCTTTGATCTTTACAGTGCTACCTACAGTGATAGGCTGTTCTTTGGGCATTGACAGTTGGGAAGATTCCGTCTTGGCTTTATCCTTTTTGTTTTTTTTCCGCTCTTGTTTTTCACGGAGTTTTTCCATTTTCCGGATGATTTCATCTTCCTTGTTCTTTTTCTCGATATCTTCTATCTGATTTTTAAAATCAGTCAGTTCCTGACGTGCCGATTGTGTACGTTCTTTGTCGGCTTGTGCTTCCTTGATGATACGGATGGTATTTTCAATTCGGGCATTTGATTCCTGTATCAATTTTTCCGCATCTTCTTTGGCCTTTCGCAAAATCTCTTTACGACTTTTCTCCAGTTCCTGTAGTTCTTCTTCGTATTTGGCGATGGTTTCTTCCATCTGTTTTTCTCGTTTGCGGATGTTCTGACGCTTAGTTTCCCAATAACGTTTGTCACGTACGATATCTTGTAGATATTTATCAGCATTGATATATTCACTCCCTACAATTTCGGATGCGTCGGCTATAACTTCTTCCGGTAAACCTATTTTCCTAGCTATTTCTACTGCAAATGAACTTCCCGGATTTCCTATTTGTAATTGGAATAAAGCTTGCATTAAATGCCTGTCATATAACATGGCACCATTAACCACTCCTTCGTGATCTTCGGCAAAATGTTTCAAATTTTGATAATGAGTGGTGATAACGCCGAATGTGCCCTTTTCATTGAAACGTTTCAACACAGCTTCAGCTATGGCTCCTCCAATTTGTGGTTCTGTACCTCCGCCGAATTCATCAATGAGGATAAGGCTGCGTTCGTTACAGCTTTTCATCATTGTTTTCATGTTGGTAAGGTGTGAGGAGTAGGTACTCAGATCGTCTTCGATACTTTGTTCGTCACCTATGTCTATAAAGATACTGCCGAATAATCCGGCATGGCTACGTTCATGCATCGGAACCGGCATACCACATTGTAACATATATTGTAGTAATCCCACAGTCTTCAGACAAACGGATTTACCTCCGGCATTCGGTCCGGATATAATTAGAATGCGTTGATTTTTAGTTAGTTCTATATCTAGAGGAACAACCTTTTTATTATGCTTGGCCAGCGAGAGTTGCAATAGTGGGTGTATGGCCATGGTCCAGTCCAAAATCTGTTTGTCTTCCAATGATGGTTTGGTGGCGTTCGTCTGAATGGAAAAATGGGCTTTGGCACGGATGAAATCAATTTCTGCCAAAAACTCGTATGACTGGAGGATGGCGGGGACCTGTGGGCGGATTATGATAGAGAAATCTGTCAGGATACGGATGATTTCCCGGCGTTCTTCTCCTTCCAATTCCCGTATTCTATTGTTTGCTTCCACTACTTCGGCCGGTTCTATGAAAACTGTTTTGCCGGTGGATGATTCATCGTGTACAATTCCCTTGATTTTCCGTTTTAATCCCGGTGCGACAGGGATGACGAGTCTTCCGTCACGCATGGTAGGAGTTACATCTTTATCAACATAACCTTCTGCTTGAGCGTTGCGTAGAATTGCATTCAAACTGCGTGATATGCTTCCGGCTGTCGAGGCCAACTCTCTGCGGATGCGTAATAATTCGGAAGAAGCGTTGTCTTTGATTTTTCCGAATTTGTCTAAGATGTTGTTTATACGCGTAATGAGTTGAGGAAACACGATAATATCTCCTGCCAGTTTTTGTAGGGCAGGGTAGGGGGAGTTTTCTTTTTCTTGTTCTTCGTCATTCGAGGTCAGTGTCAGAAAATGGATGATATCACGAATTGTTTCTAAAGAACGGCGTAAATCAAACAGTTCTTGCTCATCCAAATACATACCTTCTACGCGGATACGTTTTAGTGATGGTCGTACATCAAAAAAATATTGGTCGGGAAAACTGTCTTCCTCTTGTATGATGCGCATGAATTCCATCACCTGTTCCAGCCATTCATTAATATCCTTAAAGGATTCTGAGAAGTTCATTTCATCTACTCTTTCTTGACCTAATGTGCTGAGACATTTCTCTTTTAGTAAATGACGGATGGAATCGAAACCTATTTTCTGTTCGAAATTCTGAGGGTATATCATGATTTATTTCTTTCGTTTATTATTCGTATGCAAAAATACGATTTGAAAATTTTATAGCAAAAAAACTGGTAAACTATTTGCTTATTTAAAATAAAGTCGTACCTTTGCAGCGCTTTCAACAGAAAGTACTTTTGAAAAAAGAAGTCTTGGAGAGGTGGCAGAGTGGTCGATTGCGGCGGTCTTGAAAACCGTTGTACTGCGAGGTACCCGGGGTTCGAATCCCTGTCTCTCCGCATTGTGATGAGAATCAGTTTATCATGTACACTATAGATAAACTGATTCTCTTTTTTATAGCTGATAATCTTGGAGTTAGCCTGCTCCAAGTCCTGTAAACCCCTGTACACTTTGGGGTAGGAAAGCAGTGTGATGGCTGAAGTCAGTTTAAGATGTACATCGTTTGTGATAAGCAAAGCGTGCATTAATAACTGATAAAAAGCAATGTTATGATCACGATTAATTATCAGACATTCGGAAACAAAGGTTTCCAGCTTAGATTAAGGCTCTACCAAAGTGGTGAGACCAAATTTATCAATGTGACGAAGCTCCTGAAAGGCGCCATCCAAAAACGTCACTGGAACCAGAGAAAGCAACTTTTTATTCCAAGCTGTCCTTTTAGTGATGAAAATAATGCAATGCTTGTCCAATTCCGGCAAAAGTATGATGAAATGGCAATCAACTGGACCGGAAGTGTGTTCGGCATGATTGCGGCTATGGACGCTACTCCAGCCCCATCAGAAGCCATGACGGTTGCCGGATTCATTCAGGTGATAATTGGCAGACTGAATGAAAAACGACATGCGGATGGTACTGTTAAGGGGAGTTTTGAAGGGTATGAGAAACTGGAAAGACGCATTAAAGAGTTCTGCAAGTATAAAAAAATCAAGTATTCAAAGCTGCTTATTTCAGAACTTACCGCTACCACCGTTAATAATTTATTGGAGTGGGTCGAGAAAGTCCGCAAGGGCAATGGACGCGTATATATTTCCAAGATGCTTCATGCCATGATAACGAAAGCGGACCAGGACGGGTATTTAAACGCAGATGATTTCAAAAAATGCAACTGGGTACAGAAATCGAAGGGTAGTTCTCAGAAAAGTAATACACTTACGGAAGAACAATGCAAGAAGTTTTCTCAGCTTAATCTTGACGAAATTTCGTGTTCTCCATTAAATGAATTGTATCGGGATTTTTGCCTGTTTATTCTTTATACGGGGCAATCAGCTTGTGATGCCATATCCCTTAAATATTCTGACATTAAGAAGATTGGAGGGGTCAGTCATTTCGTATTTAAACGAAGAAAAATAGCTGATAAACAAATCGTACCTTGCACTGTTCCAATCAATGAAGAACTGGATAGAATCATGCTCCGGTGGCGCCATTTAGCTAAGGACGGATATATTTTTCCTATCCGCAATAAAGAAAAGTTGCGGACACAAGGGACTAATAATGGTGACATTAAACACTTTATAGGAAAGGTAAACTACTGGTTAAAAAAAGTAGGCAAAGCTCTCGGGTGTACTTTTCCGTTACATACATATACGTTTAGACATACCGCAATAACTCATTATATAAGTAAGGGTGTGCCGGTCATATATGTGGCGAATATGATGGGAACAAGTGTAGATAACTGTGAAAAGATTTATTATAATAATCAAGGTGACACGTCCAGCCGAAACAAGGTATTGGCTGCAATGAAGTTTTGATTGATAAAAATCACCATAATGAAAAAATGTATTTTTTGTTTTCTGCTTTTATTTAATTTGTATATTTGCAGTCCTATTTTGGTTGGAAGGAGGAGTGTGTTTTATCTCCGTGCATTTGTTAGGGTGCCCAATGCCCACTTTCTTCCAGTTAGTATTGGGCTGGATTAGCGTGTCTAACTTCATAAAAACCTTTGCAGATATGGAAACATTAAAGAAGCTTTTGATTCGGTGGGTATGTGGCGTGCTGGGCATAAGTACTCAACAAAAGAAGCAAGAGATAGACACATTCTGAAATTCAATAGCCACCACGGGGGTTCGACTCCCCCTATGCCCACAATATTGAAAGGGTGCCCAATGGGGTACCCTTATTTTTTACGTTAATATGATATAATTATCCTATTTCAATTTCACTAAGAATCTCTTAAAGGGAAAATTGATATTTATATTCATACCCTGTTTATGACACTCATCTTGTAATTTTAATGATTCTTCCACTTTTTCATTCCAAGACTTAATCGCGTTATACGCATCATCCATATTCCGTATCTGGTCAGGTAATTTCTCGACATTGATTTTTCTGTTTAAATAATCAACTATCAAACATATATCTGAAAAATATCTTTCAAGTAATCTTTGACGTTCTACTAATAATTGTATGTATTTATCCATAAACATTATTCATTGTGTTTTAAATCGTATTGTTCTTGAATGTTATACGCAGCGCGTGCTAATCGAAGTGAAAATTGATATACAGGTTCTCTTTTGGGGTCTGTCGTATCTAAATCTTGTAGCACAAAAACTTGATATCCGGTACCAATGTTTTTAAATAGGCGAAAAGGTATTTGCTCAACACATAAGTCTATTGAACAATGACTATCATTTCTCCCATAAATTAAATCCATAAATAGCTTGTTATTCTTCAAAAATAATTCGATTTGACTAATGTTGGTATCTAATTTCATAATTGTTCATTTTATAGTTTATATTATCAGGGCATAAAATTATAAAATAAACATCATATTGAAACATATAACAACCAATTTTCAACTTTTATCAATCGTAATCGCAATATTCAATTTAGGTGCTAACAACAGTCCAAGCAATGACCACATATTTTTTGTTACCATAAGCTAAACCCTATCGGTTTCTTGATATTGGTATATAATATTTTATTTTTTATCATATCTAATAAACTTTATATTGAGTTTTAAAACAGTCCTTTTCTTACTTTTCTCATACATTCCTCACGTCCCCAGCATTCAATAAATGTATTCGGATTATTAGGGTTCAAAAATGTTTTAAAGGCACGTTTGAAATGCTTCATTTGTGTATAAGCGTTTTCATCTAAATTTGACCATATATCTATATATACAGAATCAAAAACACCTTTTAATTGACTTCTTACTTTTTGATAATCAAATACATCATAGTTGAATACTGATATTTTATCATGCACTGGAAGATCTTGCTTGACCATTTTCCACAAATTGATAAGATTGATATTCTTTTCCCATATTGAGATATGTTTTATTTCACCATTCTCTATCTTAGGTATTAAGTTTTTCGTTAGTACCCCGATTCCCAATCCTCCTATCAGAACATTCCCGTGAGCCTTATCTACAAACTTTTGGTTGGTATTCATTTCGTATGGCGTATCAGACATTACTAACTCGCCAGCTATGATTAGCTTAACGTATTTGCCAGGTGATATGAAACTAATAGGGTTTGAACAATGTCGTAAATTAAACCACCTTGCATCAGTATTTGTAACTTCAAATAATTTTATGGTTACATCGTTCATTGATAATTCATCATTATTACCAAAATGACTTATCGCTTTTTTCCATTCTTTATATACTCCATCCATTGTTATTGTTTTAAGATAAATACATATATCCTTTAGTAACTTTTAGTGCATCCTCCTCTGTATCAAACATTAATGTTGATTTATGCTCCTGGCCATAACAGATAGATTTAACTCTTATCCACCATTTGTAATTGCCACTTCCATAATCATCGTAATAAGGCTTTCCGATGACTTCTGTAACATAATTTTCCAGTAAATTCATTTAATCCAAATCATTAAAATCTTCTATGTCATATTCCCAATCCATTGCATCCGCTTCATGTATATGGTCTGATAACCATTCGGAAGCAGTCTGTTCTTTATTATTAAAACTATCAGGGTCAACTTTTCCACCTTTATCGTAACAATTGGATAATGCTTCGTAAACCTCATCAGATACTTGTACATCGCTCAATCCTACTGTGTATGTTACTTTTACCGTTAAATCTTTAATCGTTTTCATAATCTATTTGAGTATTGGTTTGTCTAATGTGATATTAGGAGGAAGAGAACTGATTTTATTAGCAATTTTGCGGTTCCATTCTTGTTCTACATTTGATATAGCTTCCATTATTTTGCCGAAAAGAACGACTGGAATTTCATCGCAACAAGGGTCTATGAAAGAGATACGCCCTTTTTCATCCATTTTATACCGTATTAAAAGCTGTTTACGGTCATCTTGTTTTTTCTTTCTATTCATTTTTATGTTAGTTATTAATTATTACCAGTCCCCACCATCATTCGGTATTTCATTGATAGTCGTTATACTATTGTCAGAATTAACACCACCAGTCGGTGAAAATTCTGGAGTAGGATTACTATCAGTGTTCCCACACATCATTACATTTAAGGATCCACTTGCAGAATAAAGCCAAAGCCGCTTACCATCCCTTTTCCACTTCTTAGCAAGTCGTTTCAGAGAATCAATTAGCTTGCATTCTTCAGGAGTGCATTCAATCCCGGCTCTTGTTTGATATTTATTCATTCTTGTTTATTGTTTGCTAATTCCCTTATATCATATTTCTGTCTGCCGAAATAAAATCCAAAACACAACCATTCAATTTCAAATTCATGGCTATGCAAATTGATATTCATTGCCGGAAGTAATGCCCAGAAACGGACATCAAAATCAATATCTACTTTAAAGGTTCTTCTATTCATTATTTTACCAGTTAATTATTCGTTTATACTTGGAACTTGACCAACTTTCATATAGTAGTCTATATTTTCATGTAGAGAGGCTTCTTTTCCATTTATCAGATCAACTACACAATTCCATGAACGCATTATGTTTCGATCTAAACATGATTTTCTTTTAGAAGAATCTAATGCGTTTGCCACCATCCGAAGAGTATTGGCTATTTCTTTTAATTCCCAAAGAGGAACATTTATCATTTTCGATTTGCTCATCACTGCTTTTTATTAAATTATTTTATAAATACACTCAATCAACAATAGGAAAAAAGTGATAACAGAAAGAGATTGCCAGAATCTAATTTTCTTTTTATTTTTTTCTTTTGACTGTTTGTAAATTTTGTCGAATAGTTTTTGACAATCATCTTTATAATGCTCAAATTTCTTTTCAACATAACCTGTAATGTCATCAACAATGGCACACTTAATCTTTTCTGGAACAGACATAGGATATCCCCTTTCACCATAATTAAGTTCTGATATAACATGTCTTCCTCTTAGTTCTTCCACCCCTCTTATTTTGAATTCCAGTTTAATATGATTCATGCCATTTGATAGATAACTCCTGAATTTCTTCTCAGCAAGTGTTTCTATTTTTTCGGCATTCATTTTTGCCATACGTTCTATTTCAAGAAAATATTTTTCATCTACGACATAAGCAGATGAATCAAATTTATATCTAAACTTTATTTTGTTCATTTTCTTTTGAGTTTGAATTAAACTTTTAATTCGCAAACCCTAATAGCTTACTGAACTTATCCAGCGTTTCAAATAGCTTATCTTCATTCACTTCATTCAACTCTTTGCGAAGACAACATTCTCCATCAGAGCAATCATAAAAATGTTCTCTAACTTCCTTTAGAAAATTACAGCACTCCTTACGCAAAGCCATTGCTTTTTCCTGAATAACATAAGCATCTTTGATTTCTTGTTCCATGCTTGGAAGCAATAACCGAATAAGTTCGTAATACTCTTCCTTGTACAGGTGAATTGAAACACTGTCTGATATATCTATATCTATACTTCGGCTTGATAAATCGTTATTTCTAATCTTCATTATCATTTTATTCCTTTCTGTTATAATCTATTAAAATGGTTTCGTATTCCACCAATAGTTAAGCCAATTCCCAAAACAATCACATCGGTTCCCAGTATTTTTCTTACGGACAAAAGCGAGATTGTTTCTATCAACCAATGGTTTATTGTAAGGGTATTGTTTAACTCTGATTTTATAGGCTCGTAGCGCAAGTCTATGGTTCTTCATTCTATTCTTGATAAACACTTTCTATCTTGCATTACATAAATATTCTTTGCTAAAATACCCTTTTGCAATAAGCCACTTAATCATAGACACGCAACTGTCAAAAGGGCTGTTCTCGACAGGAGTACCAGAAAAACAATCTACGGTATATCTACATACGGAGAAGTTATATCCATCCTTGTACTTAATCAGTTCTGGATGGTGAAGAACATTTGGTTTATCGCAAGGAATCTCATAAGGAAGCAGTTCAAGTAACCGGACCAAGCTCCATGCTGGGATATCATTGTTATCTATGTCTTCCTGTGATGGCGGACACAATTGTAGTTCCCACTCCAACGAATCAGTTTTTGATTTTGTGTAGCGATATACTAAATCTGCTGTTTCAGGCTTTACGCCTAATTCTATTAGTTGTTGTGACTGCTCTATACTTGTCGCAACTTGTGTGATAAACTGTCCCATACTATTATTGTTTTTTTTGATTACTATTCTTTTATGTACTTTTACACATTGAACAAAATCTAAACCTTTTGCAATCCACAGCATTCCTGTGATATCTATCTGCGCATGCAGCAAAGAAAGTGCAGTTATGACAATCTCTTTTAAATTTTTTCTTTTTCTTTACTTTAGGATATTTCATTTCTGTTCTGTTTTTAATTTCTTATTCATTTCTTTTTCCGCTGCTTTAGCACCTTTTTTGAAACCTTCTACAAAACTGTCAAAGCAAATTTTGCTTATTTCTGGAGTGCATCTTCTCAAAAACGGACAAATAGAGCATCTTTGGCTAAGTCCGGCTGATTTCTTTGCTATTTTAGTTACGTTTTTCATTGGTTATTCTATTTGATTTGAATTAATAGGCAGTTTTATGAAGCACATCCACATGGTTTTTCCATGTCTTCCTGTAGTATGACCAAATAGCGGTTGCCGCTCGATGGCATTCAGTACTTCTCTAACTGCTATCTGTTCTTCGTTCCACTTAAAAATTAGAACCCCATAATCTTCTAAAACACGAAAACATTCATCAACACCTTTCTTTAATATCCTTGGCCAATCTTTGGGCAATTTCCCATATTTTTTGGCTAACCAGCTTTCTTTGCCAACATTTAAAAGATGAGGGGGATCGAATACTACCATCTTGAATGATTTGTCCGGGAATAGCATATTGGTAAAATCTGATATGATATCTGGATGAATTTGAAGTTTACGTCCATCACACAGAACACATTCTTCTTTTCGTATATCGGCAAATAAAGTTAGAGGATTATGCTTGTCAAACCAAAACATCCGGCTTCCACAGCAAGCATCCAATATGATTTTCTTATCCATCATTGTTTATTTAAATTCGTGAACAAAGACGTATGGTTTTTCACTTCCATACATCTTTGACAAACGTATTTTGTTTATCTGTTTTAAAGAACAATTTCCCAATCTTCAGCAAACACATCGCTGATAGACGGATTCCATGAGTCTGCACGTCCGGTGTTTTCGTTGTAGATAAGACACTGGTTCGTGTAATCTATATAGCCATTACTCTTCATAATTAAGTCTTTTGCAGACTGTGGAAGAGATTGCATGCCAGGTATTGTCTTTTCTGTGATAAGGGCTGGGACCTGTTTAATTACCCATACCCCTTTATTATACCAATCCTCTCTACGAATAGCAAGACCAAACTTCAATGCCTCAATAGCGATACCGAAAGACATTCTTGGAAGTGATGTAATGTCATTTTCATTTTTGGCGATGCCAATTCTCTGTTTAAGGATTGCTCCGTACCGTTCCATAAGTTTACGTTGCAGCCAAAGTAAGAATGCAGGATAATCATCTTTGATTGTTTCACGGAATTTTTCAGAATCTACAAAAACAGCGCACTTCTCGAACTTTTCCATCAAATCAGAATGTTCGATGTGCAAACGGTCAAGGAATGTATCAGCTACTTTATATGATTTCTTAAATTCATCTTCTGGTACCCACCCCTCAAATCCATCTTCATATACAACGTGATAACCGTTAAGGTCTCCTTCTCCATTTTCTACCATTTCACCATACTGAGATTGCTTTGTAAGATGATAGAATTCATTAACAGTCATAGGTTCTGCTTCAATCTGTTTTGTTCCAATATACTTTTTCATATTACGATTAATTAAAAATGTTATTTACTATGTTTTAATCTTGTGATAGCATCTTTTTTAGAATACGCCATCACTTTCTTTCCTTTAACTGTAAACTCTCGTAATTCACGATGTTGGGTTTTAGGTTTATAGTTAGGATTAAATTTCATACCACGACTGGGATTTTTATCCATATACACGTTATTTCCCGAAGCAGCCAAACTCATCATCATGGCTGTCTCAAGCATTATTTGTTTTAATCTGCTCATAAGTTAAATCTTTGTTAGTGTTGAGAAATCTTCCAACTCCTCTTTAGCAATAGCTTTGATAAGTCGGATGTCATTCTTGCTAAATTCAAATGTCGGAATGTATTTTAATACCGGATAATACAATGTGCCACAGTCTGTTTCTTCTACTTCCATATCAACTGTAGCGTTTGCCAGTGTCTCAAGTAAAGATACGAGCAATGCTTTGATTTCTTCTGTTTTACTCATTGATTAATTTCATTTTAAGTTCTACTCTCTGAGGGCCGTCCTCCCATGTTACATCAGGAAAATCATCAGGATTAAGGTTCACCAAACATTGACTCCATTCCCCAAACCATTTGAATCTTACAGGCTTTTTATCAAATAATCTAAGTGTACCTCGCTTATCTCTGGCAACCCAAGCATAGTATGTTCTACTTGTTTTTTCCATTGCTTTGTTCTTTTAAATATTCTTTATTAAAATGCCTATTCTGAATAAGCCAATCTATCATAGAAACACAACATTCTATTGGTGTTTCCTCTATGTGTGTTCCAACTAAACAATCTGCTGTATATCTTCTTATTGATAAATTATATCCTGAGCTATGTTTAATCAATTCTGGATGGTGAGATTTAAATCCAGGTTTAGGATCTGGAATCTCGTTTGGCATCATTTCTAATAACCGTGACAGGCTCCATGCTGGTATAATGTCCCGATTCATACGTGCAGAGAACCAATTGCCAGCATTTATATCCCTTGTCAGAGCATGAATGTAGTATTCACCAGCTTCAGGTAATGATGATTTTTCCAGATACATATCCGCAGTTTTCGGTTGTAATCCTAATGAAAGAAGCCTTTGGGATTGCTCTTTTGTTGTACATATATTGCTTTTGAAACTCATTGCTTGTTTTCTCATTTTTCTTTAATTTGATCTAATAATATTTGTTTTCTATTTTCAATGAAGTTAGAAAAGTCTTCAATTGAAAAATCATTATTATTGTTGTTTCGATTTCCTAATGTATTTATATCAACTCCGAATGATACTCTTTTTATAGTTCCTTTTTCGGCATAATATTTGTCAGAAACATCATCTACATTTAAATATCCACTATCTTTCATATATGTTAATCGACTTTCTGCAAAAACAGAAAGTGAGATTAATATATTTACAAAATCTTCTATTGTCATACTAAATCTCTTTTCTCTTTAATCTAATATCTGAATTTAGTGCAGTGAATAACTGCAAGTTCTTTATGAACTCTACCATCACCATCCAACTCCTGCTTACCTATATCTCTGTCAAACCATTCAATAAAATCAATAGGGTCTAAACCATCATTGCAAGCAATATTATAAATATTTATTTCTTTATCGTTATCCAATGTAACATTATAGCAATAATGATACTTGTTGTCATCACCATACCACTCTGTTCTGTAAAATGATATTTTCTGAATGCCGACACCGTGTTTTGCAGTCAGCCTTGTTATTTCTTCCTGTGAGCTTCTGTATGGTTTTCCCTTCCATTGTCTGATAGAGAGGAACGCTTCACCTCTTAGGACCTCTTTTATTCGTTTTTCCCATAATGGATAGTTTGTAAATATAATGTGTACTTTCCTTTTTGATAAAAATGAGGACTTAAAATCAGTTGGTTTTCCAGCGTTTATGTGATTTTTTGGAAAAAACTTTGATAAAATTATTACATGAGTTTTCATTCATTTCTTTTCCTTTTCCTTTTTAATAAATGATTGATATGATTTGCAATAACGAGGTGTCTTTCTTGCTGTAATGCGTCTTTTTAGAACCTTGCAATACATTTGATAGTTGGAGCATGGTTCATAGTGTATGCACTCACTGCAATGTGCATCCGGATTGATTATTTTAGCCATTCATTATAAATTTTTTCCCAATTATCAAATAAACCAACTCTTGTACCAAAAGCATTGTAGCATTGCAGTACGGTTTCTTTAGGTGGAAGATAACGCCCATCACTAAGCATGATATAACCCTCGTTGATTTGTTGTTGAAGCAAATCCATATCAACTGGCATGATTTCGTCCGGGAATAGAACAACATTACCTTTGCTTGTTTGATAACTGACTCTTGGCAATTCATAGTGCCCACTCTGTCCTGTAAGCAAAGAGCACAATCCTATTTCTCCTGTAATAAGATGAACTTCTGTGTTTGGGGCATTGACTACCATAAAGTAAGCGTTCTCATCGTTGTTAAAATGATTTACAACCTCGCTAACTCTTTCGGCATCACATCTTCTTATTCTTTCGTCAAAATGGAATCCTATTTCATCGTGAAGTTGAATATATTTTCTAATTTTGTTCCACGTTCTTACGGATAAGAACTTTGGAACAGGTAAATTCAGAGTTTTCTCGGTTCCGTCATCATATTTAAGTTCGTGTTGAACATAATGTCTGCGGGCTTTCATAAGATACATATCGGTAATATCAAAGCTCTCGTCATAACCATTAGTCGTGGAATATTCTTCAAGAATGACGCTTTCACTTGCGGCAACTTCATCTACAATCTTTTGAAACTCTGATTTAGCATTAGTCAGCAAGTGCTCTGTATTCATTTTATCCTGCATGGGGATTTGTGCCACAAGTTTTATCGGATATTCTCTTTTATCCGTATCATAGCACATATTTTCCACGATACCACACTTTACTTTTCCACATCTTTCGTGAAAGAAATCCATTGTGCGTAAAACATCCTGATTACTTAGTTTTGTGGGCTGGGTTACAAATAATACATAGCTTACTTTTACCCGGCTAAGAAGTTCAATGTGAACATTAGTAACACTTGGGGGCGTATCTATAAGAACAAAATCAGGATTAATCTGCCGCAATTTTTTCTTGGCTAATTCAAGGTATTGACGCACCATTGATTTTTCCAAGTAAATAAACTTGTTAAACATATAACCCGAGGAGTGTATCCAAATATTTTCTTGTGGATGCTCGCTCTCAAATTCCGTATTCATTGATGGAGTATTGATATCCGCATCTATAATAAATACTTTATGCCCTTTCTGAGAGAGAAGTCTCGCTATATTTGCAGTGGTGGTAGTTTTTCCAACACCACCTTTTCCTGAATATACTATAATTGCTTTCATTACACTATTTTTTATCTTCTTTAAATACAACACGTGATGTCTCTTTCAATTCTGGAAACATATATGATGGTATGGTTGCTATTTTCCTTGCATTTTCCCAACAATACAATCTCTTTTCTTTGTTGAATACAAGCTGTGGAGTGTCGTAAAATAGGTGGATGGCACCTCTTGAACAACAACCGTCTTCATCACATTCAGCTTCATCGCGAGCTATCCATATTTTATAGTCCTTTTCCATATTGCTTTTTTGCTTAAACATTATTGATTATCTTAGAAGCATCGGCTTCTTATACGATGCCAATAGATTTTCTTTTTGAAGTTTTGTGGACACAGAGGTTTAACCTTGGTATTCCACCCCTCACGACATTGCAACCTCTCACTTTGTATCAGATTGTTTTCATATTCCATAAATCCTTTTACCGTTTCAGTAATATTGTTAGGATGAATTTCATATATTTCATTTACTACCATAAAATATTGATTTATTTTCTGTTAAAATCTGCCGGTATTTCACCAAATGTTCTGTTGTCCCATTTTACGACTTCTATCTCATCAATCCAATATGCCATAGCTCTGAGGTATATTTCAGCCTTCATCAGTTTATCATTGCGTTTGCCTGAAGCGGTACGTTTGTTTTTGAACCAACTGATTGCTGTCGTGCTATCGGAAAAAATAACTTTTGGATGGAAATCATGTTCTATGATGTATTTTACGGCCTCTACGATTGCAAGGAACTCACCAATATTAATGGTTTGATTGCCCAAATCACAGTAAAATAATGTTTTCCCGTTTTTTAGGTCAACCCCCTGAAATTCCGTTTTATGGTTTTTTGTCGAGTGGGCGGCATCAACGGCTATACCTTCATTGAGACTAATCATATTGCAAGACTGTTAATTGATACTGTTTTCATCATCTAAAATAAAATCAGGATATTTGAATTTCATTCTTTGCTCCATTGAAAGAGAAGAATAAATCCTTGCGTAGTTTACCATTTCGGTCTGTTTTTTATCCAGCATATCCATAGTGACAAATGTATTGGCTTGCAATAATTTTCTGTGTTTGTCCCACTGGAGCAGGGCTACACCATCGTTGACCGGGCCAAAAATGTGTACCTTGTTACGAAATACTGAACGTGTTTCTATCCAAGTCATTGAAAGATTGCGTTTCATGTAAATCGCAATAATATCGACCAATGATTTGGAAAGTTCTAATTGTGAACGCATTTGCCAATCGCAAATCTTACTGAAACGGTTTTGATACCTGTGAAAGAAATGTGACGTGAACTTAATAGCTTGTTGGCTTTGAATATAAAAAGCAATAGCACACATTCCTTTTGATGTGTCCATCAGTCCGATATGAAAAGAAGTCCAGTCCCATCTCTTTTGTTGACCCTTGCCAGTCTGAACATAAACTAATATACCAAGATAACGATTTCCACGTTGTGATGTAAAAACTTTAGTAATTGCTACTTGTAGTTTCTTACGACGCTTCCACAAATACTTTACAACATAATCCGTCTGGTCAAAGTTGATAGTTTGAATTTGAATATCTTGAAGGTCTGCATAATATTCTTCAAACAATTGACCACTTGACATTCTTTCTTCAAACATTGCTGTGGGATTGTTCATACAGACGTTTAACAATACAGGCAGAATTGATAAAATCCTCAGCCACACCATGTGCATTTTCAAGGTCAACACGTCCACGAAGATTGTCGGCAATGGCCTTTATCTCACGTTTCCTACGTTCTTTGCTGGAAGGGTCATAAATAATGACTTTGTTGCCGAACTTCACGGTAACTAAGAATACATTTTTCCTACAGGTCGTTAAAATAGTGCCGGTAAATTTTATAATAGATGCAGATTTTACGATGAAGCCTTCTTCGTTACGCATTGGAATCAAGGTGCAGCTGTAAAGTACATTTGGAATAATGTCTTCGGAAATGGCCGGGTCAATGAATACAATCTTCTTTTTGACAGTATCTTCCCTACACCCTCTCCAGCTGCCATTAGATTTGGTTACGAAGCCATACAATCTGTCTTGCATATTGTTAAGTCCTTTGTAGAACTTGATATTTGTTTTGATTTTCTGTATCATTTTATTCATTTTATCAATTAAGACAGGATAAATAAAAAAGGCCCTGCACCATGTAATAGTACAGAGCCTTAAAAAAGTTTTATTAACAAACCTTAAAATGGGGTCAGGTAATAATTAATAATCGGCACGTTCATCACGCTTTATTTGGTCCACATCCGGGATTATGTGCTTTCCGGATGAATCAAGTTGTTGAATCAATCTGAATGGCTTATTGATATTGGATATTTGTAAACTGTCTATGATATGGGTCTTTAATTTTCCATTGACATTTTCAGTTACAAAAAATTCATCATAGCCATTTGCATGATTGTAAAATTGAACTATCAGGACTTCATCATCCTGAATTTTCAAATATTGCCATAATTGTTGGATTTTAAATGTTGCGTCCATGATATACTGCTTTTAATCAATTATAATTCTAAATCGTCTGCAAAACAATTGGAGCATAAACCATTGGTACGTTCATGGCATTTTTTTGTAATGCGTATTCCGCAACGGTTGCAAAACAATATTGACTCATTCCTTCCATGAAGTATTTTATTAAGGTTTGCCTTGCTGATATTATATTCTCGTTGCAGGGCCCTCATTACTTCAGGAAAGTTGTAATTCTTATCTTGATGCTCCAACCAATGTAGTCCGCTTGTCAACCTTTCATAGTCTGCACGGATAAGGAGACTGCGAATATAGGTTACATTAAGCAGGCGTTGTGAATTAAATCGTTCTAATATAGCCAACTCAATGCCTAATAATTCACTTGCTTTTTCCAAATCCTTTGGACGTAGGTTGAATTGAACAGAATCAGAAACTCCCATGCTATTCTATCTTTTGGAATGAAATAGTCAGAACCGGCTTATATTTTTCGTCAACATCAATATTATAGAAGTAGTCTGACAAAAGGTTTAGCATTACGCGGTTGCTATTCTCATGAGACATCTTATCCCAATCAAGTCCCATCTCATCTGATAATGAACGGGCCGCTTCATAAAATGGACTTTCTTTGGGAATTTCGTTGACATCGACAGGTGCATTATCTCCAAATAAGTATTTGGAAAGGCTGAAATAATCACCAATTGCTTTTTGGGATTTTTCCAATAATTCTTTTTTTGTTGCCATAATGGATTGTTATTATGACACTGCTCTCATCAATTAACAAAAGACAAATCGCAATGGATAACTTCGCAAACGGCAAGAAGGGTCTTGATAGAAAGTGGAGCCACATATTTGTTAGCTCCAGATGTGGACTTGATTTTTTCAAGTTCTTCTTCAACCAATGATTTTGGAGCCGTATAATGAACCGCTGTCTTTCGATAAATTAGTTTGTTATCTACTTCATAACGATTCATTAATAAATCCAACACCTTATGCACATCAAGCACTGACATCGGGCAAAAACAATCTTCGGTAGCCAAGTCAGTCATCACAAATTTCAATCCCAAGTCTTGACAATATGTGATTAAATTTGAAACCGGGTAATTGCTTCTGCCGGATTTGATGGATTGGACAGCGTATGCCGAAAGACCACCTTTGTACACCTTATCTTGCGATACCGCTTTAAGTTTCTCTGCAATTTGCTCTTGATTCATCTATGGATCGTTCTTTTAATTGTATTTACTATTCCAATAATATCATTTCTTACCAATTCATAATTAAAGGCATCAACTTCCTGACATTGGTCGATAAGAGTTTCAAACTCATCATTGGCCTCAGATAGGTCAGATATATTTTCTGACAGCGAATCGTTGCCGGCAGAAAACTGAAATGATTCCGGCCTGTTATCAAGTGCTTCCTCTTCCTCATCCATACACTGCTCAACTTTAATTTGTGCATTCCGAATGATTTTTAATGCAGCCTCCTTGTCTATTACCGGGTCTCTCAGTCTTTCTAAATCATCCAATACAAGATGAAGTACGTTTCTTCGTCTTTTATTCATACTTTTTGTTTTTTAGAACTTTGCTGAAAGGCAATGCAAAGTTATAAAAAGTTTTGCAACCACCTTTCAGCTTAAAATATTTATTCTGTCTGTTTGCAAATAATAAGTTCTTCGGCATACGGAAGAGATTCTATCCATTTGCAGAACATTCTCCATTCTGGAAGCCTGTGATTCCTGCGTTGCAAATAAATTGTTCGTAGCTGCTCATAATTGGTTGATACACGCATAAATAGCATAACCCCTTGCGGACAATTGGAAAGAACTTTCATAAAGTTATCTTCACACTGATTGGCATTATAATCGGCGATAAGTTCTTTCATCTGCCGTTTGCTTTGTTCAGTAACCCACTTATTGCAACATTTATCAAAATCCATTTGCATTAGCCTGTGCATCTTTGATGATGAGGTTACAATATCGAACCAATGATATCTTTGCATTTCAGGAGATATGTAATTGGGATACTCAATATCAAAACTAACACGGATTCCGGTCCTAAAATTGGCATGGCACCTTATTTCCCCGATAGATGCTTTACATAGTTTTTTTGCCCGTTCAAGACTTTTTTCAAACTCCTTATCAGTATATTCCGGTGGAACTAAACGCATCGCATTTCTACAAGCGATGACTGATTCTTTCAGGTCATAGACCTGTACATTTGTCACATTCATTTTTACTATCTATTTTTAATTAAGTATGAGACCGTAAATAATAGAGGAATTAACCTTGCATTTTATAATAACAAAGGTTAATTCCTCCAATAATCTTAATGTCGAAAATCATTTCTTAAATGGATCCCAGCCTAAAAAGATTGCAATAAGACCTAATATTAATCCAAGTGGAATCAATGATGTAAGTACCCATATTATTTTCCACCATGGTGAAGGGTCTTCAAATATAAGAAAACCACAACAGAAATAATACCATGCCCAACTCAATCCATACAAAATGCTAATGATTAGTCCGGCAATGCCAACCCACATAAATAACATTCCAATCTTTTTTGCACGCTCTTTCCATTTACCTTCAGATGTTTTTTCAATTGCAATACAGATATTAATTGCAATACCAATTATCATCCATATCGCAAATATTATCCACTCCATAATTTTATGCGATTAAGTTTTCATAAATACATTTCATACACAAATCTCCAATGGCTTCTGATTCCAGTCTGGCAATTACTTCCGGGTCCTCATGCCATCCCCACTCACGAAAAATGCGGATAGTTTTTTTCTTTTTCAAATAGCTTCCAAAGCACTCTATTTGATTGGGCTTTAATTTGAATGATATTGATGCGGTATTACTGTCCTTGTCTTTCCAACACGCTTGTTTGTTTTGGAAAAAGGTTATTACACTGAACGGGACAACACCTGGCTGCAACCCCATTTGTTCCAGCATCCATTTTCCTTCATCTTGTTCGCCTAAAAATCCACGAGTAAACTCGTTTACATAATAGCCATTAACTTTAACTTTGTCATTAATTTCTTTTCTTTTCATTGTTATTATTGATGGTAACAACTGCCTTCATCAATATACCCGTACCTTAGTCATAACACCATTCAGTGATTTCACAAGTATCAGGGTGTATAAAACAAATAAGTTCAACCTCTCCATCAGGCGTATCTGATGTGTGCAATGAAACGGCTTTAATATGCCCGCTATTTGTGTCATCGTTCCAGCAGATATTAAAATCGACTCCGACATAATCAGAACTGGTCGCCATGTGGCTACGGTCAAGTTCGACTTCACAGTATATAATAGAGTAATCATCATCAAAGCCGTTATCACGTTCATACGAATTTAAAGAGTTCCACAGTTCTTCGAATGTTTTTGCTTTTGATATAGCTTCTTGAATAACTTGTTTTGCTTGTTCGTATGCGCTTTTGTTGAAATTGTTGCTAAACAATTCTTGTTGTTCTTTCGTTAAATTTATTCTCATAATTTATTGTTTTTATATTAAACATTTAACCTCGCACTTATTGCTAAATGGAATATTTTATCAAGATTTTTTCTCATTTCTTCTGCATATTCAAATAATTCCTCTTTTGAGAGGTCTTTACGTTGCCAATCAAACATATTGCAATATCTACATTCAATAGCTTCATCTTCAATTTGTTCAAATGTGAATTTATGTGGATTCTCTCTTTTCGTTTTTGATTTATTTTTCATATCTTTACAACCCTTGTTTTTCTTAACTCTCCTGAATATCCATGTGCTTTTAGCCCATTGACAAAAAAATCAACCGGAAGTCTGACATAATCGACACAAGAGTAATGAACAGGCTCCCCAACATATTCATGAGCAAGCAATCCATTAGCATAGGCACTTGCTGGAATTTTCATAAGGTCCAAACTTGGATATTGTGTCAATACCGTTTTGGTAATAAGCAAATTATAATCATCACATTCTGATTTATTGGAATGTGGACATTTACCAGCTCTATTTTTAAGTTCACAATCCTTACATAGCTTGTTTAGTTGGGATTGCAATTTCTTGTTGATATTCTGGTTATAGCTCATACGTTTACCACTTTAGAGTATCTTAATTCTCCATTATACCCTCTTCTTCGGAGTTCAGCAAAGATGTTTTCGTCTGTAAAGTCAGCAAGTGTAAGAATTGCTTTATTGCCCTGTTGAGGTATGTAGTTTGCAGGACGTTTTTTGTCCAGTTCTTCTGTTTCTGCTTTCAATTTTGGTCTTGCCATATTTCGTTTTATTTAATTGTCCATGAAGTTATTACATCACATCTTTCGATTGTGTTATGTTTGGTCGCACAACCTTTACTCAAAAGCTCATCCAAGTATTCTATATCGACATAAATACCAGATTTTCCTCCCAAATAGCTATTTTGTTCCAGAAAAAAGAACGGATTTTGTGAATATTTCTACATTTTCCACTATGATAGTCATAGAGCTTCCATTCCATGACTCATAAATGTGCATTTTCTTTCCTCTTGTCAATTTTAAGATTTTAGCTGCATCGTTTTTTTCCGCATCTGAAAGTTTGTTTGGGACATATTTTCTTGCAATCCTATCCAGTTTTTGAATCACTTCGTCAGATTGTAAAACATTCAATTCACCCAAGGATGAAATGAATCCTTTTAGATATTCATAGGCTTCCGTACCAGAAGTTGTGAATTTTTCGTCCTTGTCATTTAATGCCGGACCAAAGCAACCGCAATAATCAGTCAAAATGTCTTCGAGAGTTTTCATATTCAAATTGTCTTTATCAAGTTGTTTATTGGAGAATATTTATCCCGAATAGGTCATCTGGTGTAAGCCGTTTTAATGACCAATTCGGGATTTAATTTGTGATTTATTTTACTTACGCCATTCAGCTTGTTTACGCTCAATGTCAATCTTGTTGTAATTCAAGAAATCTTTTAATATCCCAAATAGTTTATATCCTTCAAAATCAATAGGGGCAATTATATTTTGAAGATATAGTAAAGATGCCGTTTTGTTCATCTTAGAAAATTTACATCCATGAAACAGAATAAGATTCTTCATAGTAAAGAAGGCTCCGGCACCTTTATAAGCATCTTTAAACTTTTTAGATTGCGGAAAGTCATTGGAAATATATGTTTTTTTAACCTCATTGTAGAATTTGTCAACAGCATTGTATAACATGGATGCTGAATGCGCTTTTTGTATATGATTTAACGCTTTTTCTAATGGTGCATAAACTTTAACTTGCAAATCTTCTACAAATACATCACGTCTCTTGAGACGGACGTAGGGAACGCCTTTACATTTTCTAATACGCGTCTTTTTAAGCATTTCTTTGAGTTGGTCAATATAATGTTGAGCCATTTCTATAGCTACCTCCTTATTAAACCATCTGTTACGTTCAGTGAAATTTTCAGGGTCATTGGAAAATAGCTTGGACTGAACACGATATTCTTCTATAACCATATTCCATTGATATTTGTACCCTTTACGATTCAAAGCTTCTGTAAAACCAATTTTTCCATGTGTGTTGTAATCAGTCTGTGTCATCATGTGAAACACTTGTGCCATCACCCATCGTCTAAACAGCCGGCGGTTAGGCACTGTTCCACCATTAATAATATCTGCAAAAATTGGATCATTATCAGGAATGACTATAAATCTTCCCTCAACCAGTCGCCCTACAGCTTCATCACCATTTGAACTTTTAATCGAAAATAGATTTGATACATCTATTCCGATATTTCGGAGAGCGGCAATCTTATCATCAGCCGTCTTACATTTTACAACAACCTCTTTGATAGGACGCTTATTGTTCTTTGATGTTTTATTTCCTTTTTCCGCGATTGACATTTCTGTGCCACATACAGGGCAATTTGTTTTAATTCTTGGCATAGTTGATATCTTTTAAGTTATTATTAATTTTCTTTCTTTGGTTCAACCCAATCTTTTAGCATGATAAGGTCTTTATGGTAAGGTGATTGCCAAAACCATTTATCCTTAGCAAAATCATCCCATTTTAAAGTGCCGGTCATAATTGCTAACAAGACATAAAGTTCAAGTTTAATTTGGGCAACTTCACGTGCCTCTCCATAAAGCATATCTTCATCAGATAGTTTTTGCTCTGGCAACGCTATAAAATAGTTTTTACGTTTACTTACGCTTCTTTCAGAAGGCACACTGTGATGGTATCGTACAAATAATTGAGTGATAATTTCCAGCGAATATCCATCTTGTTCTATTTCACATTCACCTTCATATTTGCCATTTTTAATGACATATTTTCCATCAATTTTTAAACTTCTTTGCTGAAAATTGACAGAAAATCTGGAGCCTTGCTCCACTTTCTTAATTGTTTCTTCGTAAATGTTGTACATTGTTGATACTATATTAATTGAATCTCATCAGCTTGGTACATCTCTTTAATTTCTTGATTTAAGAGCTTTAGCGGTTAGGATCCGAATTCATCTTCAGCCATGGTGATGAACCTGGCTGAGGTGAAATTCGGTACCTAATTCGGTAGAAGCTTATATAAATTTGCCGAACTTGATTACATATTCTGTATTGAATAATGGTTCTCAAAACGATGATGCGTCTCTTTATTTATATGATATATTCCAGATGGAAGTATAATAATACGACGCCGGATTGGGCCGGGTAGGGCTTAAAGCCGGCGTCGTATATGCTTTTCAAATCTGGACTATTGAATTTCGTTTTCTTGAACCATGTCTGGCGCATTTCAGTGCTGTTTATCTGTCACGTCTTTTTGGTATGTTTCTTTATTATGTCGATATGTTCCAGTATTGGAGTCAAATGGACCAGAGTAAGTCATCTCAGACATGAGATGACTGAAACCGGTCCTTGACTATTTATACTGGATAATTAAATACAAGACCTTCCAGATAGAACCGCATACCCGGTTTATTAATGAATAGCAAAACAACATTGTGCGTTCCTCTATTATTTTGATATGAATGATCTATTATTCGTGGACACATGACGACAGTCTATGTCCTGAATATATGTTGATCATTTATTGAAGTATGTTGTTGCACTATCAATAGTTGCGCACCCAACTCTAATTGATTAAGAACTGTCCATATTATATAGTTTTAAATAGTATGATGTAAAGCTATTAGCATGTCTCTTTAATAGTTTGATAGAAGCCGCCTATGAGTATGATCTCCGTGGGATAACACGGTAGATCGTGCGATTCAGCCTGCGGCAGCGGATTCTTAAATATTAGCTCATTCATCATACACCAGCATACTTGGTTTATTAAAGACTGGCAACAAGCGTTTTGTAAGCCGATTTACTTACTCTCATTGCATTTTGCATACATCCAATCGTAAAGTAACCAGGTATTATCTTTTCAGTTTTTAACCGATTAGCTTTTACATTTTTACCTATACCACGTTGCACGCAACCATCAGGCTGAGTAGCTACATAACCAAGTCCACCAATTTTATGTTTGCCGGTAGCAACAGCTCTTAGGCAATCCATTATAAACATATTCAAAGTTTGAATGTCTTTTTGGACATTAACAACTGGAAGAATTTGTGTAGCCAAGCTATATTCTCCATTGCCACCATATAAATAGCGATTTACGCCATTTATCGCTTTGGCCAATGATATATCTCTAAGTCTAATCGTTCGCGCTTCAATTTCTTTTTGAAAAGTTTTAATTCGTGTCGAACTTAATGATATGTCAGCCCCTTTAATGGAATATCCAAGAAATTTGAACCAACGTGTATGGGCAAGAAATTCTATCTTTTTAGGATTCAGCTTCATGTCACGCTTCATTACTTCTTCCTCCATGATTTTCATTGCAAGTTGATAATCAGGTCCGACAAATAGCGCATCATCTGAGTATCGAACATACACTCCGTTTAATGTGTTCAAACGCTCATCGAGGCTGAACATTACTACATTAGCAAGCCAGGAAGCTACTGAACATCCTTGTTTTAGCGACTGATAAGAATTTTGCAGTTTGCCATCAGTATCAAAATACCAATCTGAGTGATAATATTTGCGTAGAACATCTATAATTGCGGAATGTCCCCATTTATCTTCTACAGAGTCAAATGCTTCGTCAATAAATCGAAGCGGAACGGAGTCAAAATATTTGCTAAAATCTGATTTCCATCCAATCATTTCGCCTTTGGTTTCGCAAATCTTACAAGATATATCCTTGACTATTTTACCACACCCAATGCCTTTCTGGTATGATAAACAACTTGGATGAATCATTTCTGGCATCAGTTCAAATAACAAGTCATTAGCTATACTAAGAAACACTCTATCAATAGGTTCATTGATATACACTGTACGAAAATCACCATTATCTTTTGGTATTTTAGCCGTATGCGGAGGGGCAATCTCATATTTGCCTTGTTTGATTGCCTTGCACATTTCAACCCGGACTTCTGGTTTTGTAAGTTGATAGAGATGGGCTTTATTGATGCTTTTGTCCACACCTTTCTCAATTGCATAAACCCAGCGGTCGGTATTGAAAAACATCTTCAATATCTTATCTTCCATATCAATCACAGAGTTTAATTTCGTCATTGTAATAATTCAATACCCATTCGAGTAATAACCTACGGTTTTGGATATCAAGTTCTGTATAGAATTTGATGAGATATGTATGTGGATCTTTAGATTGTGTAGCTAACTGCCATTTGTTGATCATGTGGCAGATAGGGCACGTCCATTTGATTGCCGGTATAAATTCAGGAACATAAACTATTTCGTTATTGTTATTCTTATTGGTGTATGGAACAACGTCATAGTTCAAACTGAAATACACCCATTTGTTTATCGCTGTCATGGCGATTCGTGAATTCTCTGTCATAATTTTTAATGTTTAAGCTGCCCGTTTTTGAGCGATTTTATGTTTGTTGGATTCTATCAATGTAATTATACGGTCTTTAAATGGTGGTACAGAATTATAAACACCACGACATTGAAGAATCTCCAGATTTTTAATATCCATTTCGATAGTTGCAATAGACACACCATTAACAATGGCATGCAATATCAATGAATGTTCCTTTTGGTAATACTTGTTTGTAAATACGCAATGGTGCATTGTATGCCATTCATCAATAAATTCTTTTATACTGGTAAGTGGTTTAACGGTAATTTCTTGATCCTTAAACTCTAAATCAAAGTATTTGGATTTTGCTTTTTGATATTTTTGCTCATCATTCAAGACCTGCTTAGTGTTAGACAAATACTTGTTCTCGTCATCCATTTCACGTTGTCTCTGTTGTTGTCTGCGCACTCTTTCTTCTTTAGTTTGTCTTTTCTGTTGCCAATAGTCATGCGCCTCATTTAGATTGTCAGGACAAATGAATTTAGGGTTTCTAATATCTTTTTCCATATAACTTAGTGAACTTAACAAATCACACCATATGGACGCATCTTCAACCATATAATTGTTTCGTATTGCTATTTTAATGGACGACCAATACCTATCAAGAGAATAGGATGAACTCATAAAATATCTTGCAAGCTGAAACTGACCGGCTTTCCATAGTGTTTCTATCCTGTTGTTTGTTAGTAGATTTTTTACAACATTAGATGGATTGTAATTGTGAAAATCGCCATTAAATCCATTCCTAACTAATTCAGGAATGGCATATATACGTCCGATAATTTTACTCGGACAGATTGAATGGGCATAATGTTCTGGGCGAACTTCTAAATCACTGGACCAATCCCAAGAATCCACATAATGGCATAACCAATTTCTTTTTCGACTGACAATAACTTCTCTGCCATCAGAAGTAATCCAACGCTGGAACGCTTCATCAGTCCACCAAGTTACTTTTTTACCTTTACGCAAGGTTGCAGACATAAAGAACATCCGTATTATTTGGAAACCTCCACACCTTGTAACTATCGCAAAATAATCTTTGTAAGCAATCTTGCGCTTCCGGTCTTTTTCAACTGTCAGTTTTGCGGAGCAATGCGGACAAGTAATGATATCGGCATTGTTTTTATCACCTTTCCATGATTTACCACAATCCATGCAGGTATATTCACATTTTGAATTGAGTTTTGCAATATGAGGGATGACATGTTTTTCAACTTGCTTTTTCTGATAATCACTAAGTGGAGGCAGTTTCTTTAAGTTTTCCACTACCATTCTTTGCAGTTTGTTCCTTGGCTTCATTTTAGACTTTATTTGTATTTGTTAGAAAAGCGGAATTTCCAGCACATCAGGCAAATCAGGATCTGTTTTTGTGGATTTTGACTTTCTGGGTTTTGTTTCCTTTGGTTTTGCAACTGTTTTTTCAGGAACGGAAGCGTGTTGTATATCCTCTACTTTATTCTTTGGTCCATCAACAACAATATCATCCTCATCATAATAGTGGATAGCGAGACCGTAAACCTCCTCATCAGTACAAGCCACGCATCGCTCATTATTCTTTCGATTTTTCTCTACTTGCTGGAATATATATTTGCAGCACTCGGATATTGACTTGTTTGGCTTTGCATAGCTCTTTGCAAACATCTCATCTTCTTTTGCGAGATTGTCAAGAAAAGTCTTGATTGCCGTTTCAAACGATGTAAAATTCAAATCCATAATATTATAGTTTTATATTTTTGTTATAGAAAGAAGAAAAATGATTTGTGATTAAATTTTAGAGTGTCTTGATTCAACCCGATTCCAAACATAAAATTCTGTTTGGATATTTTAATGGTCTCAATATTTGTTGGCGTATCACCTTTAGTAAATTTTGCTAAACGAATTGATACATTGGGGTATGCAACATTGACTATATCATAAGCAAAAATTTGTCTCTTATGTTTGATTATGATAGCATCACCGCTCTTTATGCTGGAGGAATCATGGTATATTGACATTCCGTGCCGCTGCATAAAAGTGTGTAAAAGTTCCTGCTTAAATTGAAGAATCAAGTCAGATTTGTTTTTATCCAAATTTGATTTATTCCAGTGAAATGTGCTTGCAGTAATTCCTGGTAAAGACCCGCCATTTTTCATCAATGAAAGTGCTTGTTTCTCCATAAAATCAAGCACTTTCATTTTTGCTTCTGCTATAGCAATACTGTCTTTGTTTTCAATAATTTTTCTTATTTCATCCCATTCTATGTCCATTGTTCAATTAATTAACACCCCTTTATCTCTTAGCTCACTTCGTTCGCAGTCGCTTCGCTCTAAGGGTTGAAGAGATAAAGGGGTTAAGGGTTAATGAAATGCTGCCACGGCACGCACACAGCCGCTGAGCGACACCTTAGTGTACCACGTGAGGAGGCCGTCGTACAGGTGCAAGTGCCAAGCGTACGACGCCGAGGTCTCAGTGGAACTCCAGTACCAGCCATCTTTTATGCGGCTTCCGCCGCTAAATTCGATGGCGGCATTGATGGAGCGTTTATTGAGATAAATAAGATACAATTCAGCAACAGAAGGAATCCATTCATCATCTTTCAGTTCTATATCAGTGCCTACCTGTTTGATATGTTCGGTATTTGATTTGCCATTCCAATCAGCAACCGCATCGTCATAATTTTCAATATAGCCGTCATAATTTCCATCGTCCTGTGTGTTGGTTAATGGCTGTTCTGGTAAATCCTCCAAATTAATGGCGATTGAGCGCATTCCCATTATAACTCCGATACGCTTTACCATTTTTTGCGGTTTGTTCTGTTTTGCAAAGTCAAACAATTCAGCAGAACCATCTGCATAAAGATAATAAATTCCATCGGAATGCAATGTTTCTGTTGTGTTTACAGGAAGTTGATTATCTAACTGATTATTAGCATTATGATTCAGCCAATCAAAAAGTTGTTTCGCCTCTTCACCAAAATCATTATAAAGAGCGAGTTTTAATTTTTGTTCTTGTGATAATGCGTTATACGCTTTTTCTACATACTTTTCTTCAATCATACTATATAAATTTAATAATTAATTATTTACCGTTACTAAGGCATACAGCCAACTTGTCAAGATCTGATGTTGCAAAATAGTTTTGCAACTCCTTCAGAACGGATATTTTTTGTGACTGAAGGAGTTTTTTGATTGTAGCCGGGCTACCGCCACGATATAATTCGAGGCAATTTTTTGCTTGTTGTGTCATTTGATTTATTTTATTAGGAATAGTATTAGTATCATCAAAAATTAGAATGAGAATGCTTTTATTATTCTAATTATTGTAATACTATAAAAGATTTTAGACATCCATCAATATACTCTGACTTATAGAGTTTTCCATGATACGCAATGTTGTTAAATGAAGCGGCTCCATACGGATAATCCTCGCCGTTAATGGCAGGCGTCCCATATTTTTTACCATTTTGTCCAATATGATATTTTACTGCCTCAATATATCCGCATGGACTTAATTCAAGTTTCACATTCTTTGGCCAATCTGGATATTTAGCCATCACTCTTTTAAGTATAGCGTTGCCAGTTCGTCCATCAGTGACGAAAAATGCTTTTGGATAATTGCCTAACATAAACATGTTGTTTTTAAGATATTAGAAGATCATCTGAGAAAACTTTTCCAAACACGCATTTTTGTGATGATTTGTTAATAATATCTATGTGCCATAATGTGTAATCTTCAGGTAAACAGCTTTTTATTATTGTGAAAGCAATCGAAGCTTCTATTTCCAATTTTTGCATATCAGACAAATCTTTGGCTCTATATACTTTATGGTCATTGGGTGGTGTTGTGTAGTTTAAAGAACCATAATACGAGTGTTGTTTTACAGAATATTCAAAAGTATCAATATTAACAACACATTCATAATGTCCATCAAAATTTCCTATAAGATTCCATAATATGAACCTAATACCTCCACTTTCTGTCTCATACACTTGAGTTGGGTGATGAATAAATCTTACGCCATCGCATTTCCTTTCCCATGCGTGTGCCCTGTTTTCTTTCCAATAATCCAACCAAGCATTTACTTTAGATTCAAGAAATTCTCTGCTTAACATTCTAATCCCGGTATTTGTGGCAATTGGCGAATAGCTTCTTTCTGCTCTTCTTTCTTTTGCCATTGTTCGTATTCTTCACGTGCTGCATCGGTTGACGGAACTAAAGAAGTAGCATCTGTATTACATCTGATGTATTCATAAACCGAATCTTTCATAGTCCAATCACCATCTCCGTCAATAGGTTCATCGGCCTTCAAACAATATAGATACCACAGAATACACTCCAAATAATTAGTGTTATCAGGATCTACTAAATAACCAAACCAATCTTCGATGTCATTACTCATAAAACTCCAAAAACCAGGAGAGTCAGAGTGCTTTTTCTTAATAATTTTAGTGAGCCTTACACGATATTCCGATTCACACATTAAGTTGGTAATCTTTTTAATAAACGCATCGTAGTCACCAACTTCAATATTGCAAATAATTTTATCAGAAGTGAAATTATATTCACGAGGACTCTCAACGCTTTCAGATGTTAGCTTGATATTTAGCTGAAGTTTATCATTCAATTCATCAATGTACATTTCCGCAAAGTTCTTTGCGACCGCATCACGATACTTATCCGAATCTATTTCCCAATCTGACAGATGCTCAAAATCTGGATATTGATCCTGCAAACTTTCCCGTTCATTTTCTTCAATATATATTTCGCTGAAAATGGTTTCATAAAAACCGGGAAAACTTTTTACTTCTATTGTTGTTTTCATAATTGCAATATTGTTTAAGTTCTTGATACACATATAGATTCTCCGGAAATGTTGTATTCAGAATGGCACCCATCATAGCCGTTTATTACAGAACGCCATCCATCATATTTAATGATGGATTCACGCCATTCTTTCAAGCCTAATGTTGTTGATTTTGCAGCAACAGATTCTCTCCAGAAATATTCATATTCATCATCATCGACTATATCCTTGGCAATTTCGGTAAGTTCATCTTCTGTTCCTATGTAATATTCAGTTCCATTTGCCACATATAAACAATCACCAGATTCTTCAAATGTAGCATCCAAATCACTGAAAGTCAATTCAAGATGGATACCTAATGCGACAAATCGTTTTGCCTCTTTCTCCTCACATTTGCGCATTTTCATTACCTTTTTGACTATATCTTCTGTTGCTTGGAAACCCTTTGCTTTCATGTCGAAATCATCTGGAACGGCAAGTGATTCGGACAATTCCTTTTCTTCATTTTGCAAGGTTTCACACAAGACATTTATTCTATTGAATATGTCTTCCGGTATAGGCAAATACAACCAGCCTGAACCATATTCATATCCATGACTGATATACAAACCTCTAATAGCCAAGAACAAATCCTTAACATATAAATCATTTTCGTTATTATTTAATCTTTTAGAAGTTAATCCGAGAATATAGAGTATTGGATTGCCGTTCATACGTTTATTAATCAAATTCCTTAATGTCGGCATATACTCAGGTGACACTTGATAAAACTTACACATGATATCAAATGAAGTGCTATCAAATTGTTTGCGAAAGTGCTCATCATACCCGGAAAACAGTTTGACAAACCCTTCAAAATCCTGTTTGTATTGCTCTCCATGAAGATATGTTTCTTGGTCTTTGGTACCACTGCCCATACCACATAAGTGATATTTGTTCCAGAAATCAAGCAATTCTTTTTGCGCTGGTGTTCTTGGAATTATGCTGTTATAGCATTGACCACAACTCGAACCACCTTCTCCGCATACAGATACCTCATAGTGCTCTGTAAACTCTTCAAGAGTGTCAAAACGCTTTCTTGTGCAAGGCTCCATTTCACGAACTTCAAATTCAATAGTCCAGCGATTCATGTTATTATCACGAATTGTGACTGAACGGCTATACACTTTAGTTTTCATGGTTGCTATTTGTTTAATTCGTTAATAATCTGCTCTATAAAAATCCTGGATACTGGTATTTTTTCTGAATACATTACACCAAAACTTTGCCGACGATATTCAAAAACAATAGGTTGTTTTTTTGATGTGCTTTCTAATTTTGCATTCAATGCACCAACCCATTCTCTTGCTGGTTTAGATTTTAGGAATTTCAAGATAATCGTGATAGATTTTTCCCAGTCATAAAACTCAGGATTCCAAGGATTGCTTATCATATCCGAGAAACGGATAACAAAGCAGTGTTTGCTTATCCGCTGCATCGGTTTATTTTTGGCTACTTTCAACATGGCGGAAGAAATAGCTTCCACCAATGTGTTTTCCATTTCACTCTTCTTTTGTTCAAGCAGGACAAGCTCTTGTTCAATTTGTTTGATTGATTTATCCATATATATAATTATGAGAAGTTTTTTACTATTACTCCGAGCGAGTCAAATTTCACGCCCAGTTCATCATGTGCTTTATTTGAACCACATCCACATTCTCCGACTTTCTCTCCGGAGCCACATTCACATAGGTCAATCCCCCAATTATTTACGCAATGGTCGCAACAAAATGAATCTGGGATTGTATGAGCTTGCGATATATCCAATTTTAATCTATCAAATGTTTCTTGATACATACTATTGGATGCCCCGTTATCATATACGATTGTAATTGCACCGCATACGCATTTTTGTATATGTGTTATTATCATATTGATTGCTCTTTGTACCATTGAATTTCATGCTCATTTGCCTCTCGGTACAACATATACACACCTCCAAGAGTGGAGTTGTAAATTAGTGTATAACCATCTTTCTGATGAATGGAGTCTGTTCCATTATTTATCCATCGTGGTTCTTCATCACGAATGTCGTCTTCTGACCACTCATCACTGTCCCAGTCTTTCAAATAATCAATTACAGCTTCTCCATTTGCATCGGTAAAAACAGTGCCATACCCTGTACCATCATATAATTTATCGCATTCGGTTTGCATTTCTCCAAACTGAACATCAATAATTATTCGATATAATTTTTCATTTTTGTTATTCTCAAATTTACTTGCCATAATTAATCTTCATTTTCTTGTTTTTTGTTATTGAATAGTTTTCAAATTGCGTCCATAGTTCTATATTTTGAGCTTTTAACTTTCATTAGTTGCTAAAAAGGAAATGCGCAACTTGGCATAGGAACCAAATTGCGCACTGAACAACAATTATGACCAATCCATTTGTAGTGTTCCGGGAATCGAACCCGAAATTACTACCATAACACTTATTGATGTTTATTATACACTTCCATCTTTGCAAAGTCATCCATATTGTTCCACCACTCCATAAAATCATTAGTGGCAGCGTAACAATCTATATCTTCGTCTCCATCCTCATCATGGTATATGTATTTATCCTTATTCAAACCAGCTACGAGGAATAGATTGTCGTAGTCGCCTGACAAATCTTCTGCCCAATCATTAGCCTGTTGAACATCATCATTCGATACCCCTTTCTCTAAATGTTGTTCGTCTTTATATGACAGCCATCCACATACCGTATCAAAGTCATGCCAAAATAAATCATTTATTGCTGTATCAGACCAACCGTCCTCTGGCTCAATATCTATCAGTATTTGTTCTATTGTGTCCAATTGTTCCACAGTAAGCAATTTTGCTCTATCTACTGCTCCACTCCAAAACTTGAAGTTACTGAGACTGTCTTCTACATAATATTTCATGCCATCATTCCTTTTTATTTATTTCATCCAATATTCGTTGCATTTTAGCCCTTACACCGGATGGAGAATCTATAAATCCCCAACCTTTAGAGATTTCCTCATCAGAAAAGCCAGTCAGATAGTATTGAAGGCCCACTCTTAATGCTTCTATAACATAAACGCTTGCAAGCGGACTTCCATCCAAATTGCAAGCGTTTACTATTTTCTGTTCATTTGTCATTGCATTTTCTTGATTAATTGATTAGCTACATATCCTACATTCTTTTTATATGTTTCCCATACCTCGTCATCATTTTTGTCTTTCATGGATTCACAACCACAATCATGATAAAATTCACGCAATTGATCGTAATACACCAAAAGATTTCCGTACTGAACGATATTGAAATCTGGCTCATGAGGGAAATGCTCCATGTATCGTTTAATTTCACTCAGGCTCTCTTCTTTGGTATCACACATGGATAATAATTGATGTTCGATATGAGGAAGGGCTTTATAGAATATACATTCGGGATTTGTATTAAGAATTTGCACTATCATAAAGTCCTTTCGTTCATATCCGGAATCAATAATCCACGGATTTTCCAGGAGCAAATTCTCAATCGCTTCAACCTCGTCTTTACCTTTTGCACGACCAAGAACCTGACAGTTGTCTATACTATCTCCATTAGGGGCTTGACAAAAACCTCCCAATGTATAAATTAGATATTCGTTCATAATGATTCTTCAGTTATTTTGAGAGTTTTCATCAAGGCATCTACCTCTCTTTGTTGTTTGTCAATATATTCAATTGCAGATTTTACAGCATCTTCCGCTGTATCTCCGTAGAAGTCGTGTTTTTTCGACCATTGCTGAATAGATGTGTGATTGTTACAAATCTTCACTATCCATCCACTTTTACGTTCTTTTTTGATTCTCACCACCTTTTTAATAAGGTATCCATTTTTGAAAATAGAATTATGAGCACTTAAAAAATTACGCCGTATCATATCATCGAATTTTTCCTTAGATATAGGTCTGATGACAGATAAGCGACAATTATCTAACTCCATCTGGGTTGGATTCTCCGGAAGAAAATAAGTATCTGTCTCGAAATCCGGCAATCTCCTTAAAGTCAAGGAGTATTTTTCTAACATTGCTACAATATCCATAATTGAAATTTTTATATGTTTACGCCGCTTCTTTAAGTCGATGCTCAGATATTACTTCCTCTATCAGCTCATCTGCCTCCATGTAATACCCCCAACACGAATCAACTTCTTCCCAATCAAAACCTTCTTCATCTTCACGTTCTATATCATGGTATTTCTTAGTGTATGACACTTTCTTTTCCAGGACAAAACCTTTCACATCCCCCCACATCCACATACCGATACATTCAACTTCTCCATCAATCAATACGTTAATTTTTGTTTTCCAATCGGTAGTATCAGTGCTAACCATTTCTGCGTATCGTTCCTTTGTGCAGAAAGCCACACCTTCAATATGGTCCCCCTGACTATATCCTGTGGTGGACCATTCTTTGACAAATATGTCTTTTCCCAAGTCGGAAAGAATTTGAACCAATTCGTTACACTCTAAACTCTCAACAAAATCGTTCGTGCAATCATACGAAAGATCTGAAGGCGATACGCTGAGGATTTCTTGGTAATCTTTATTCTTAGCGTATCGTGAATTGTCATGCCATTCCAGATACCACATGTTCGCACTTCTGTCATATCGCATGCGATAGCCGTCCAGTTTGCCCTTTTTGAAATAATTCAGTAGGTCTTTCCATTTTACATGATCGCCAATAAGCCGATGAAGTGCATCTACAAGTGAATGATTTTTATCGCCGTATTTTCCAAAGACCTCCTTCCAATTACACGCGTCGGATAAGCGTGTTATACTTCCATATTCCCACAGGAAACACGCTGCCATATCCCAATCTGTACAAGGACACATAGCATCTATATCGTAATATATCTTGATGCGATAATTGCCTATTTCTTTTGCTTTTATCAATCTGTTTTCCATAATGAATGTTTTAAGTGTGTTTAGACCAACCGTAGTTGGGTGTTAATTGAACTGCATAATTTTCTTGATAGCCGGTTTCTTTCCATCCATGAAAGACAATGCCCCCAACCAAACCGGATTTTCCATTGATATATTCACAAAACCCAAACTCATTATAGCCCGGATTATAGCTTACTTGAATATAATGGTCTGAAGACATCTGTCTATAACGGTGGAATCCTCTTAAAGCATCAACCAAAGAAGTGTCATTATGTACTTCACAATCACGAATCAATTGTTTTAGCCTGCTAATCGAAATATTGTTCAGCTTTACTTTTACCTTACATCTTTTAGGTAAGATTCCATAATGTTTTTCCCATTCTTTAACAGCAGGAATCACATAATCACGAACCGCTTCTTTTGCCTGATCCAGTGATACTTCGGAAATCTTGTCTTTCCATATAATAAAAATATGGTCATTGGGATACATGTTCAAATAGGCATCAAATCCGTTGTCTCCTTGTACATAATTAAGCCGGACGGATTCATTGTTAAAAAACCAGTCTTTATATTCACCTAACTTCAGCAAGTAAGTATGGGAGGATCCGACCATCCAAATCATCGGAAATTGACACGCTTCTGCTTTTTCAATATATTGCTTATCGTATTGCTCAAAGTCAGATTGAAAACTGGTCATAACTTCTGCTACGATGTCACTCATCTGTTTTATAATTGAATTATTCATGTTCAATTGATTTTATTGTTGTTTGTTAGGAATAGAAGAAAATAGCGTCTGGTGGAAAAAGTGACCGTATAATTTTAGTTAACAGGTCTCATTACAAGAAATAAAGCAACTTAAAATGCACTTTATAAAATTCCAGCCAAAATTTCCTGATTGTTGGTGAAAATTTAGGGGAATGCCACATTAGCACTCCCCAAGACATACCTAAAACCACACCAACAATACTATTAGAACATATAAATATACACGGGGATAGCAATACCGTCCCGGTCAAATATATTATCAATGATTTCATTTTGAATATCTTGTTATCTTGTTGCCTGAGCACGAAAGTATCCTTGTCGCACGTCTGACCTTAATTCTTGTTTTCATTTTATGCTACTTTTACGTTTAAACCAAGTGCGTTAGCACATTCTTGTGCGCTGGCTGTACGGAACACCCAGCCCTCGCCACCATTCAAGCGGCTATTATAAACTCCTTTAAATTGTTCTTTGAGAATTTTGCGCAAAGGCTTTGTCTCTCCACGCAATACCCAACACTTGTCATTGTATTTTTCAAATGTCAACCCAAGTTTCTTGATTGCCTTTGTGTCCGTGATAGCTATCAAGGTGTCATTGTCTTTACTTTCTTTGGTTTCTTTTTGTGCCTCTGATTTTTGTTGCTTCTCTTGCTTTTTGAACTTTTCAGCCATTTCTTTGGCTCCGGCAGTCTTGTTGTTCTTGGATTTTGATTTCGGTTCCGGTTTTTGAGTCTCGTCAGAAGATACTTCGACTTCTACGACTACTCCGGTATTACCTGATTTGATTTCTGCTACTCTGGTGTCAAAAGCCTCTTTAACCTGACCGCAGATGTTATTTGCGACAGCTTTCAACTCATCAACAGTATCATATTTTGCGAATACGCTTGTGAAGTTACACTTCACTTCAATGTTTGTTGCCATATTTTTGAATTTTTGATTTTGAATATGAAAACGGCTGACACCAAGAGAGGCATCAGCCGTCAGACTTGAAAATATTGCAGACCATTATTCGTCTGCCAGCGGATCACGTGAATCAAGCTCGTCCTCAATTAGGTCAATCTCATCGGATAAGTCCCTTACTCGATATTCATTCACTCCGGAACCTATTTCATCCAAATATTCATCACGTAACTTTTCCAACTCATTTGTTGTCATTCCTGCATAATTTGCCATAATATTGTTCCTGCTCCTTACAGGCGTTTTAATGAATTTTCATATCCTCTTCCGCTATATCCTTTGCCGCTATCACTTCGGCGGCAATGTTCATCACAGAGTTCTCGTCAATACCGCATTGTCCGGCTATATCCGTAATCACTTCGGCATTAATAGGCTGCCATGCAACCATGGCGATGGCAATTGTTGCCAACGCCAATCCATTCTTGTTTGCCATATTCTCTTATTTTTATAATTAGTTCAGAATGATTCTTTTTTTGTTCGTTCTTTTGTTTATTACCATTGCCAAAGCACATTCGACATTGTGTTTCAGGCACAGATTGTATGCTTCAACAACGCTTTTTGATGTTGGCACCAGTGTTCCATTGTACAAGATATAATACTTGACCACTTTCTTGCCTTTGGCATTGACAGTTTCATCTTGTACCACCTTCTTGATTTGAGAATTTACGACAGCAATAGTATCGTTTTTCACTTCTGATTGGGCATACGCCGTCATGCTCCCGACAAATAGGGCGAGAGCCAAAATAATTCGTTTCATTTTTATTGGATTTAAATTGTTGTTATCTCTGTTTTTTGGTTTAACACCAGCCGGCAAGTGGATTTGGATTATCAGCACCACAAGCGATTGCGCCTCTTAGGTCGATAATACTCATTTTGATGTTATCACGAAGTTCGCTCAATTCCATCACTTTCTCCATGATTTTAGGAGTCTGGGGCATACATTTAAGTGAGTGAATTTCTTTGTTGACTTGTGTTAGTTGCAAACACAAATCACTCAGTATATGGGAATTTGTCATTGCCTCTGATTTTATGGTTATCTTTTCTCCATTCTTGCGCCATTCGCCAACTTTGTTGAAAAACTCATTTTGGCTCCACATTTACGAGAAGGTCTTTTTCCTTTGGCTGCATAGAAAATCTCTTCTGCGCTCATCATATAGACAGGCTTGGAAGTGTCACGACATTCAAATTCGGACATATTTCCGTTGTTACTGGGATGTAAGACAGTTACACGCTTACCCTTTACAATGTAGTACGCTTTGAACCGGGCATCTTTCCCATATTGCGCCTGCACTTTGAGTTCCACATCCAAACTTCTGCCACGAATGTACCAGAAATTACCAATCTTTCCGATGATAACTTCACGACGGCTTATACTGCATCGTCCGATAAATTCGATGTCGTCACGATTGAAATTTTCGTTCGCAATATGCGTCTCGTTCAAACGCATAATTCCCACGCTGTAAGCGTTTAGCTCCGATTTAGGCATGGAGGTTCCTTTGATAGTTTTTGCTCTCATTTCAATATGCTTTAATTGGTTGACGCTAAGGGGACTCGAACCCTTTGCACACCTATGGCTTGCGCACCGCCACGAATGTTGCGCCAGAAATACGGTTGTTACTAACAACGCCACCGATTTTTGACGTTGCCTCATCAGATATTATAACCCCGTCATCCGGTTCACGGGTACCACATACCCCGATAGTGGAACAAGTATTCATTCACGAGGACACCAATTTAAGCCCGGTGCTTTGGGCATAAAAACATCTTTATTTATTACTCAAAGCCTCTTCCTCTTCCACAGAGCCACACCAACAGTCCAGAAAGAAGTTTTCTTGCTCTTCTGTGGGTGCATTTGCATTCACATTGTATGTTGCACAATATGCCTTCCAACTTGCATCTGGCTCAGGTATGTTATTATTGCAGCCAGAGAAAAATGATACAGTAAAAACCATTATGGAGAAAATAATCGCTTTCATTTTGCTTTGATTTTTAGAATTAATACTTAGTGAGTGGGGAAGGCTCGAACTTCCACAATGCCGCCATGTTCACCCGAACCCTTTCTCAGAATTGCACCAGGTCTTTTTTGATTTCGATAACCTTGCGCACTACATTCCCGTTTGTATCTTTGTCAAAGCGCACAATATACACGTGTTCCAAGCTCTCCCAATCTAAGTCACTAAGCACACTCTTTTCGTTTTCCTTTTCAAAGTTGCTTTTCTGTTTCAGACCTTTGAGGATAGTTGCAACACTCCATTTGTTGTCCGCTACCGGAGTAAGCATATAGCGGCTAATTGGTTTTCCATCCACTTTTTCGGCTTCTTCTTTCGTGAACACCCGGAAGAAAGTTTCCATATCACGCAAGCCCATACGCTCCACATCCTCAGTACATGGTTGATACTTTGCGGGCACGTTCCTGAACACAAAGGCACGTGTTCCCTTATCCTCGACATTTTTCATGCCTTCGTGCCAACCGTCCATAAGCAACGCCGGAGTATAGCCTTTCTTCTTGCCGTTTTTCTCAAAGCGTTTCACTCCATGCGCATCCATCCAAGACTCCACAGTAAGCCCATTGCAGTCAGGCAACTGCTTCGTGTACAATCCATCAAATTGTTTCAAAACTTGTGATAGTTGTGACGTAAGGTCAAGAATACCACGTGCGCCTTTGTTCTCTTGTGCTTTTGTAATTGTTACTTGAGTTGACATAACGATATAGTAACCCCACACGTGAGCGGTTACAACTGCTTTAAAATGAATAAATTAATTGAGTTGTGGGTACGGGAACGCATTGCAGTTCCCCCGCGCCGCTTTTGTGTACGAACTTACCCTATAAAGTGTTTTTGAATTGTCAATTCATTACAACGGGTGTAACTTGTGCTCCTACACCCTATACAGACACGCCAACCCAGTGGTTACATCAGTGCGCTTCGCTTGTGCTGCCTTACACGTACTTGCGCAATGTATTTTGAACATTCTGTATATTTTTGCGTTGAATAACGGTCCCAATAGCGGGAACCTGTGGACGTATTTTGCCCACGCACGGGTATATCAATCCCATGACTTGCACTACAACCTTATTGTGCCTTATATACGCCTGTTACACGTGTATTTTGTTTACTTGCATTTCGTACCTATTACCTAACATAGTTAAGCCGAATTTTTGTGCATAACACAAAAGCGGTATTTATCGAAACACTTTCAAACGGATAAATAAATTATCTAAAATCTTACACGCTTGTAAGAAGTGTAAGAGTTGTTATCGGTGTTATCCGTTGTTCAAATCTTACACCCCAATATTGAAGTGGTTTTTGGACGGTTACAACAGTGAATGAGAATTTTTTTTGAAAAAGTGATTTTATTATATTATATAATGTATAATGTAGCTTGTTTTATTTGTAAGTTATTGATAGTCAGCTAAATGCAATAAGATTTTTTCTTATAAAAAAATTGTTTGAAGAGTGTTTTTGAGAGACTGAAAAGGCTTGAAAAAGGTTTAGGGTTGTTTTATTGTTAAAATAGTGTTAAAATAAGGGGTTCTACATATATATAAAACTTGTTTCACTTATTTTCAAAAGTGAAACAAAACAATACAATATTATAAATTGATTGAAAATCAATGCAATATGATATATGTTTAATAATAAACGTATTTTAACACATTAATAGCTGGTTTATAGTAAAAAAAAATATGTTTCACTTATTATAAAAGTGAAACAAAAATAGGTGAATATGTATGCTAACTATATGAAAATAAATAAAATAACTGGGAGGGTGTCTTTCTTGCTCTTCAAGGCAGATGTAAATTTTCCCCGATTTTCAAATTTCAATTTTCAGACATATTTTACCAATATCAAGAGATAACATCAGCTCCACAAAATATCATAATACTAAAAAACTTTATGAAAAATCTCATTACTAAATTTGAAATATTGTCTTTTATTTGATTTTCAGTACTTTATGTGTTTTAGCCTATTTCTATCAAACAAAGAGATTTCCGAATCTTTGTTTTGCTGGTTGTTATTGGCTGCGATTATTTGCCCAGAAACCTCATTTCTTTTACTTCTACGGCATTTTATTCGTTGAAACGCATATTTGTATGTCGAATGAAAGATGGTCGCTAAAAATGGCCTTAAAATACGTTTTTTTGAAATTTGCTTTAATAACCAGAAATTTTTCACCATGATTATTCAGCTGTAAATTTTCTCATTTTCTATTCCGACACTAATTTTTCTAAAATATTTCTGATATTGAAAATCGCCTGTTGTGCAAACTCCAAATTTTTCCCGGTCCAAATTTCAAATTCGATTTTTAGTGTGCGATAGCGGTACGATGAAGGGCGGGGGCTAAATGGGGGTGGGATGAGGGCAGGTGCGTAAGCACAGGGGAATTTTTGCGGAGCAAAAAGGCGTAAGCCCAACAGCAGTTTAATAAAAAGTCTGAGAGTTGAATTGATATTTGAAAAACAACTTTTTTAAATAAAAGCTGAGAATGAATCCCAAATACAACTTAACCTCCCTTTTTAATAAGATCCTGAAACATTATCACCGAGTCTTTAACCTAAAATGCGTAAAAGCCTTTTATAATAATCCTGAAACATAGGAACGCAAATAAATACGCCTTTTTGCGCACACGCGCACGCACGCCAGCTTCGACCGAAATTTTTTCTTCGACTTTAGGAGAAGAAAAAATGTAGGGAGGAGCTGTTTTTCTATCTCCTTTTTTTCTTTTATTTATTTTCTTTTTTTTCTTTAAGAGATCCAAGAGATTTTTCTTTTTTTCTTTTTTTCTTTTCTTTGTTTCCTCTTTCTTTTTGCTGGTCAGTCCGTGCAGATGCAAAAAAATGCGCCGAACTTCACAGCCCAGCGCATTTACCAAAATCCAAAATTATTTGCTTTATCCATGTATTAATAGTTTCATCATCACAGAAACCTCAATTTTTATTCTACCATGACCTCTTTCCCATACACTAATGCGGTTTGAAGTTCCGTCAAACATCCTTTTGACTTCTGCCAGTTCTTGCAGAGATAAATTACATCACAATCAAGCAATGCCTCTATGCACTTTCCCATTGCTACATTGTATGGGGTGTTTAGTGACTGTACCACATCGAATGGTGTTATGACATCATAGTCTTTTTGGAACAAGTTTGTAGCAACCACAAATGCGTGATTACGTTGGTCGTTATAATTCTCACCAGTTATAGGGATTGAAACATAAACTTTCTTCATATCACAATTTTTAAATCACATTGCTGTTATCACGTCTTTATTTGCGTCGTTTGTTTGCTCTACGTTCTTTACGATTAAGTTTTCTAACCTCTTCAATTCTCACTATCGCATCTTGCTTGGGGAAATCAAAAAGGGTATCAGTATGTTTGATTGGCGATGCAGCCAAGACTGCGCTAATTAAAATTTGACTTATCATAATTTTTATCTATTTTGTTTGCCGGTAGCCATGAAAACTGCCATTGATGGTTTGAAGAAAAACATTGGGTAATTTGGTCAAGGTCAAAAAATACTGCATTGAAATTGTCTATTTTCAAGAATTTGTGTACTGAGCCATCTTCAGTATGACAATGCAAATAAATGCTTGACCCCTGCTCTGGATAACATGAAAATGTATTCCAGTTCAATGCTATCAGATATTCCCTGAAACTCATGTCAATCAAACTTGAACTTATGGTCAGGAACAATTAAACCTTGTTGCTGCTTCCAACCCTTCTCTTCTTTCAGTTTGTTGAATTTTTCAATCAAATCAACCATAACGCTGTCACTTACATGGCCAAGATGAAAATACACACATCCGTCTATATTCCGGCAGTCTTTGATTGTCTTTTTAGGGCATTTTACAACAAGTTTGCCATTTTCCATGATTGGTTGGAAACCATAATCTGATAATTTTGAATCCAATGCGACTACTGTCAGATTTTTAAATTTTTGATACTCAAAATGAATAGGCCTGCTCATAGATTAAACATTTAAAACAATAACTGCTCTAATCAATTAATCATATTCCTCCTCTTCAGCCAAATCGTGACCTAGTTCAAGAACATGATTGTCGTATGCGTTTTTTATATCATCTTTAGTGAGGCTCATGATGTTTGTTTTTCGGGTAGCCTTGCGTATTCTTGTATATATGCCGGAATCTTCCCCCTCCACTAAGTCATTAAGATGTTGAATCGCTGTATAATTGAGTTTGCGTATTCTGCCGGCTCCACGTTGCCCATTTGGGGCTTCTTGTAACAATCCTACTTTCCGTAGGGAATATAAACAGGAACTTACTGTAGGTGTTGAGATTTTAATTTTAGTGGCAAGCTCTTTGACTGATGATGCGCATTCTCCATATTCATTAGTCTCTTCAAGAATAGTGGACACAATCATTAGTTCATTGTGTGTCAAATAGTATATTAACACTTTTGGAATAGGAAGCACCATTCCATTAAAGACCAGCTCGTTTTCCACTGAAGCCAGCACTTGATATTTTACTTTTGGCAAGACAATCCCTGTCTTTAATTGCTTCGGATCAATTTTGATAATAATTGGTTCCGGTTTTGCGAGTATTGCTTTTTGTGGTATTCGTTTCATGCCATGTCATTATTCATGACACTGCTTTTAATCACGTCAGGATATATCCTCATATATAATTAGTTGCAAAGCTATTAAAAAATAAAATTCGGTCAAAATAATCCGTATTATTTGAGTTGGATTTAAGTTTTAATCGTACTTTTGTCAGTTTCTAATTTCAATAATATGAAAACATTAGACCAAATAATCAGATATACATCTCAATGCAGGTTCCCGGATGATGACTGGCAGAAGGTACTTGCTTATTGTCGTGAGCGTTTTAAGGGGGGTAAAATACATAAGGCCTTATCTCCGATATCTGAATCATCGTATGACCAATTTGTTAACTGGCTTGATTCAGGATTCGGTTCCGGGGATTTGGTCAGCTATGGTAAAACAATGGGGGTAATAGGTGATTGTACGCCTGAAATCACAACTCTTATCGCATATTGCGACTATGAAGGAAATCTTATAGCTAAAAAAATGAATGTTCAAGATGCTTTAAGGTTAAAACGTCTTGATGATGAAAGAAGTAGGGAGTTGAAAAAGAAAATTTATGAGCGTGGTTTTGATATAGTTGCAAGAAATGCGAAATTGTCCGAACTGTACATCCCTAAGAAAAATTTCTACGTTATTTTAAATGATGGTGAATATGGAAATTTAAGTGTCGGAATATATTTAGAATCAAAAGGTTGTTCGCATCATTTTTCTGCTTTCTTAAATAAGAATGGCAAACTTGAAATGGATTGTTGGATAGATATTGAGTGTACACCATTTAGGCCGGCTACTGAGAAAGATATTCAAAGATTGCATCAGGCTACTTCTAATGCCGGATGGTCTTTTAACGGAAGGACCAATACATTTATTAAAATGCCTAAGCGTGGACACAATAATGTTTATTGGTATATGAATGATCGGTTTGAAATAGTGTTGGATAAAGATAACGGTTCCAAGAAACATACAGAACGATATGATGCCGGAAATTATTTTCTTGACAATACTGAAGCACTGCTGTTCATGAAGGAAGTTAGAAATATAAGAAATGGAGGAGTTTGATTTCCTCCTCCATTCTTATTTTATTATAAGTCTATAGGTTTGAATGTTGACTGAAGCGCCACATCATACCAGTAATCTTCCGCCTTTTGTATTGGTATCTCCGCCGCTATGGACTTCTGTTTGTTTGCTTTATTCCATTCTTGCACTTTGTTTTGAGAGAAAGTGTACATGCCTATCGGACATTGCCTTAAAATAGCTTTCTCATTAAAGCAACTGAATATCTCCGCTTCTTCAACATATAAATGTTCTTTGTATTTTTGCTTGAACAGAATCCAATTATCTACTTGGTATTTATTATAGAATAATGCCCAACAATACATGGCAACTTCCATATCTGTGAGTTTATCCCATCCATTATTTACATCATCTTCTGCAAGCATAATGATTTGACGAAGATATGTTCTATTTGCTTGTGCCTGTTCACGTGAAATTTCATATTTCTGTAAAATATCAGGAACAACCCCACACAGGTTCATTACCCCATCTTTAGTAATTGTGTAATCACCATCTGTTTCAGGAAATTTAAAAATGCGATGAAGTCTCTTATGGTCATACGCATTTACTTTGCGGATAGAATATGCCTTCCCCCATATACGTACTTGTTTATAATTAGATGCAGCATCATTAAAATCAGATTCTATATCAATTACAAGCCTGTCAAGTATTTTTTTAGGAATTTTGAATCCCCACATATCATTAGGGGTAAATTCATCATCACATTCTTCCGCATCAGTTTGAAATGTTTCAAAAAGACAACTGAGTGCATACGCAGCGTGCAACATATAAGGCTGATCGCTAATTTCCCAAGGTTCGTGCATTAAGATGTCTAAATCTGAAGCACTGTAAGATTGATATTCATTCATCGTCTGGAAGTATTGAATTAATGGATTGAAGTAAGTCGGCAGAATAAGGAGAATTGTTTGTAATCATATTCATTACATTCAATTTTAGAATACGATAAATGGCGGCACCAATAGGATTATTTGGCTGGTGCATGCAGGAAAAGACGGCTTGCGCTATATTGTCCGAATTTCCATGTGTTACGGCTCCACACTGTCCTTCTTTGTGGGAAATGATAAATATATCAGCATCTTTTCCCATGATTTCTTTAGCTTCTCGAAGCAAATCGTTTGTTTTTGTCTCCATAATTTTGGATTATTGATTAACACTGCTCTCATCATTTAATATATCTTTTTGGTTGATGAAGAATCCACAATGTTCATCACCAATTTTCCATTTTGGAGGAATCGAATTATATGGTCCCGTTCCGTCATTTTCTTGCTCTGTATTATATCTGAAACAATGATATCTATCTAAACAAGCGCGAGCATTACATGTTTTGTTCGTTCTTTTTAATTGTCGGTATGCCTTTAAAGTGATTTCAATCACAGTAGGACGAAATTTATCCAAGAAACGGTCTGGTATGGTTCCTATAGTCCATATATCGTTTGATTGAAGCAAGGATTTGTCTGGGCGCATAAAATAGCGCATTTTACCTTTGCCTCCTAAAATAAGGGTTTTATCTTTTTTATCGGCTACTGGATGTATTTTCAAGCACTTGTTACTAATCACTTCAAGATATTTAGGAGGATAATCAATTATATCTTGCCAAAATGCACATTCATAACAGATTTTTTTCTGTTTCATTGTGCGGCTTATATGATTTTGAGAATCATATCCATGCAAAAGCATTTTTATTCCGCAGCATTTGCAATATCCAATATGATTAAATAATTTCCGATACATACCTTTATATTTCTATAGAGTTAAAGATGCTGGAAATTTCATCGTCACGTATTCCCAAATATATCATAGTTGTATCTAAGCTTGCGTGTTTAAAAATACGATTTAGATATATCAATGATTTCTCAGTCCTTCCACTTTTTTCATATACATATCTGCCGAAAGTCTTTCTAAAGGTGTGTGTGCTGAAATTATCTATGTCAAGTTCATATTGAATTGCCCACTGCTTTAATGTCCGATTAATATATTGTATAGATACCGGTTTATTTTCATTTCCTTTTTTGTTGGCTAAAATAAAATCGCGTTTATCCGGTTTTCCCATTCGTTCATATAAAGTTGTGAAATGGTCAGAAGCATTTTGGCCAATTGGTATGACATGGGTTTTACCTGTTTTTTTAGCCATAGTAATGACTTTCCGTTGATTAAGGATGTCATTCCATTTTAACTTGCATACATCAGAGAAACGCAATCCGGTACAGAAGGACAATATGCAATAGCAGGCCCACCAATATTTTTTTTCATTTATTAGTGACTGTACAAGTTTCTGATAATCACTATATGGCAAATAATCTGCCGTTGTTATACTTCCCTTTTGGCTCATAATTTTATTATTTTGGAATTTGGTAATGCAAAACTATCGTTAAAAACTGGAATAAACAAAATATTTTTATTGTTTCACTTTCTAATAAAAGTTAAACAATTTATATGTATCTGGTAATCAATTGAATATATGTTATTTATGTTTCACTTTTTATAATCAATCATGTAATGAATGGAATTTATATACATTATATAATATAAAAAGGAGCGCATTGTAAAAACAACACGCCCCTTGGGACCACCGTCCTATCATGTAGTTAAGAGTTTACTTAGTGCCGGTATGTCCAAATCCACCTTCTCCACGTTCGGTTTTGGACAATTCCGTAACAACTTCAAACGGTTCGTTACAATAATGGCTAATTACCATTTGGGCAATCTTTGTACCTTCTTTTACTATAAAGGGGATGGATTCATAACTTTTTATAATTACTCCAACTACACCTCTATAACTTTCATCTATCGTGCCAATAATAACATCGGCATCAAATCTTTTTGGAGTATCCATATCTTCCAAAAGATACCCTTCAATTCCTTTTAAAGAAAATCCGCTACGAGGACGGATTTGAGCCTCTGTCTCGAATTTCAGTTCTATACTGATATCAAGTTTTATGAGGTTGCGTCCTGGATTGATCACAAAATTGCATGGAACATACAAATCATAACCAGCAGCACCTTTTTCAGCTCTTGTAGGCACTTTTGCGCCCGGTGATAACAATTTTACTTTCATCTTGTTTATTATTAATAGTATAGCTTGATTTATTTACTCAATGTTGTAAGATATTCGCTTTCTAACATTACAGATGATTTGAGCATTTTCCTGGTACTATAGATTTTTCTATCCTCGCCAATCTCTGCATCAAAATCAAATAAGGTTAGTTTACCAATATCATCCGGCTCAATTTGAAAGTCGGATGGAACAGCTCTCCAATATCTTTTATTTACTGATATTATTTCTCCATAAGCAGCCTTAATAAGTGATTGCCTAAGTGTTCCAGTAAGTGTTGCCGCTTCACTGATTGACTTAAAGATTGCAACCAAAATATACGTTGCGTCAAAGGCAACAATCGTTGTAGGATTGTTATTTGGTTCCTGCTTCGTCATTTTTTCTTTCGTTTATGATTTCATTAAGAACTTCGGATGGCAATCTTTGAGCTGCCATACTATAGAGAAAGCCATTGCTGTATGCCACTCCGTATGATATGGCATCTGTAATAATACTATTGAAATATGCACACATTTCGGGATTTGCAAAAGCAAGAAATATAAAAGCCAATTCTGCTGCTACCAAAATATGTCCATTTGTATTCTGGTAGAACAATTCTGATGTCTTTTTTTGTGATGCTTTGATTAATGGCTCTATAAAATGCTTGTTAGTGCGCATAAACACCTTATAGTCTATGTATTGAATATGATTCTCTTCAAAGTAAGTTGTATAATCAAACACAGCCTTGTCCTCTCCCATAAATCCAAAGTATAATCCTTGTATTTCTGGAAGTAGAATCTCCGTCGTTTTAAGCTCTTTAATAAGTGTAGTTGTTTTATAATCCATTTTTATTCTTGTGTAAGTTTCTCTTCAAATACATCCATAATGTTTGTTTCTGATATGCTGGCAATTTTGAAATCAGCCATTGTGCTTTTCATGCCATCCATGAAGTTTTCAAGTGCATTATGGAAATCAGAAGCCTGTACCAACATATAATTTGCAGTTTGTTTTTCAATGCCACTTTTTTCATCAAGCGTGATGAAAAGAACTTTAACCTTATACCATCTATCTCCTCTTTCATCATAAAAGATTTCAGATATGTTTGTTTTCTTAACTGCTGAAACCGTAAATTCACTGGATATGTACGGTTTAACTTCTTCGATTATGCGTGCCTCAGCTTCTGTAAAAGACAATGCGTTTACAATATTTGTTTCAGTAACGCTTTTTAAAGCTCCATCTTCCATTACTTTATTGTAACGGATTTTTGTTTCTATCCAAAATGACATAATTTTGTTGTTTTTAAGTTGTTAATATTCTGTTATTTGATTTCGTCAAGATTGATATATAATGCCTCTTCAGGAATTTTACATGAATCAATAGTTTTTGGATATTTGATTAATCCCCAATTACGTTCAGAATATACCTTAAACTTATATGTGTCATAACTACTGCCAATTTTGACACATATATTACAATCCTCTTTTGGTGGATTAGTCCTTAAATTTTTCCAGTTTTCCATGATTGCATTATTTAAATCGGTGTACTTCATTGTATAATAGTATATGGTGTACATTAAGTATATGAAAAGTGAAACATGGTTTGTTGTAACCTATTGAATATCAGAGGTGATTTTCTTTGTTTTTTATTTTTGGAGCAGTATATCTTATAAAATTTTGGTGTTCAGTGTTTTTGTGAGTTGCTGTACAGCGCATCTATTAACAATAAAAATAATGATATGCGTAAACGAACAGCAAATAATTCAAATGGCAATTTCTTTACCGATGAAGCTCTTGTAGCGAGCTATAACATTGTTAAAAAAACAATTGTTGAATACACTGATGAATTAACCAGAAGATGCCGATATAAGAGTGTAGTAAGTCAAGTGGATGATGGTGTCGTTATGGATGATCGTTCCAGACTGATAGACATGTATGATTCTTGTTATATACAAAATGCACATCTTCAAGGGACAATTGCCACTCTTTTTTCACAGTTAATTGGTAAGCGGTATATGTTTGCCAAAGAAGATAAAGATGGCAAATGGATTAGGGATCCAAAACAATCCAGAATCTGTCAAGGCTCACAATTTGAAAAGATAATTAGGGCTATTGTTGAATCGGAACTTTATGGTTATTCGCTTATTGAGATTATGCCGGAATTGGATTCTGAAACCGGTTTACTTAAAGAAGTGAACAGCATTGAAAGACGATGCGTATTGCCTGACCAGCGTCGTGTCGTACAGCATTGGGGGCAATGGACACCAGGTTGGGATTTGGATTCTGAACAATATAAACATAATTATATCCTTGTGAATAACGGTGGATTTGGATTATTCGCAGCAACCACTCCTAATATTCTTGCCCAGAAATATACATTAAGTAATTGGGTTAATTTCAGCCACACTTATGGACAACCGATTATTCATGGAAAGACCGGTGCTGAAGACAATGAGTCAAGAAGTAGGTTGGCACGTAAAATTGCTTCAGCGGCCCAGAATAAAGTTCTTGTGACAGGTAAAGAGGATGAGATTGACATTAAAACCTTTACCATGTCGAACTCTGAAAAGATTTATGAGTCACTTGCGAATTATGTCAATAAAGAGAATGACAACTTAATATTAGGGTCTGAATCAATGGCTGGTGGTATGCAGTCTTATGTTGGTTCAACGAAAGCCCATGAGAACATATATCGTGCAAGAATCAATTCCTATCGTACAATAGTAGAGAATGTGATGAATGAGCAGGTGGTTCCGGTTCTCAGATATTGGGGGATAATTTCAGATGACGTGTATTTCAAGTACATGACCAAGGTCGAGATGTCAGACGAGAACAAAATCAAATTGTTCGATATGCTTACAAATAAATATGAAATTGATCCGGAAGAAATAAACAAGGAATGGGGTATCGAAGTCGGGCAGCAACGCAATTTTGAATCCAGTAATGGTAATGGGGGGATAGGTGATTGGGGAGATGATGATGAAGATGGTCATAGAATGAGTGATGAAGAATATTATAAGCGTTATGGACATCATCGGGATAAAGTAAATTTTCTGTCAGGGGTGCATTAAAAGGCGGATGCACCTCTAAACTTTCACAACGGGTAAAAGCTGCCATGACAACAGAACAACAAGCTCGTCATGATAGTGAATACCAGTCATTACAAGCCTTATTCATAGCTTTGCTAAGGTCTTTACGTGATGGAGATACAGAAGAATCTCTTTATGCTTTATGCGAACTCAAGACTGATTTTGCATTTAAACATGTGTTGGATGGACTTGGAGTGGAATATGATGAAGCCATTATATTGATACAAAGTGCCAATGATGATAATTTGACACAGTATGACAAGGAATTGAGAAACCGTTTGATAGCTGCCATTCAGAATCTTATTGATTTTTCTGTTTGTGAGGAATACCAACTTTATGATGAGGCTGTTGAAATGCTGGGGGACAGTGAATTGGATTTTAATTCGGAAGATTATGAAGATTTACTGGCAATATGTGAAAAATATAATGATACATACGCCTCCATTGAAAATAGCGATATTGAATATGCCGGGAAAATAGCTGCCATGTGGATAAGGATGTCTGCCAATGATTATGTTGTGTACTGGACTCAAAATGATGCTAAGGTCCGTCCGTGGCACATGGCATTGCAGGGATATGTTGCGCCAAGAGATGAATTCCCGTCATGGATGATACCTCCGATAGAATATAACTGCCGGTGTTTTCTTGAAATTCTTGAAGTTGCTTCTGTGAATGGAAAATTACATCAATTTAAAGGGGCGGCTAAAGACATTGAGAAGCCTCAAAAGATAAATAATGTTTATAGTGAGTCTTTGGCTAAATGTGGGAGGATTTTTGGACCGTCACATAATTACTTTATCATAAAGGAGGATGATAAGGAAATGCTTCAAGGCTTTGTAACAAAACTAAAAGAGAAGTACCATGTCTAAAGCTAAATTTGATCCAAGCAAATTTTCAACACGATTTGGAACTCTGTACTATGATGGCCAAAAAGCCAGCCAATATAGGATAAAACAATATAATAAATACGTTAAAGGGGCTGGCGGACGTATAACATCAGTTCCTAAACAATATAGCAAATATTTCACTTCAGGAACCAGTTTTACAACAAGGCAGGGGCATCTTCAATCGTGGGCAAAACCATTGACTTTAAGAGGTGGAGAAAATCCCAATTATAATTGGAGTAGAGTTAGTTATAGGGATTTCGATGGTGCCATAAAAAAAGGCTCTTCAAGTGGACGTTGGGGGGCAGATATCAACCAAGGGAAAAGAGGTACTCCAGGTTCAACAACAGTGCTTGCAGGAACAAAACAATGGATACGACAAATACAAATCAGTTTGCATCAGTTATATGTTAATGCAGAAAATTTTCGTGTTGTAGCTGGACAACGTGCCATAAAGGTATTTCAAAATTCATTCAAATATCAGCAATTTTACAATAACAGATCTCATAAATGGGCCTCATTATCTTCATATACTCTAAAAAAAAGAGCAAGGCGTGGCACTGGTAGTAAGATATTGAAAGAATATGGTGATTTATATAATTCAATAAAAATGGATGAACACGCGGGATTATATATGACTCGTGTATATACCGATGTTGTTCATGCCAATGCTTCACATCACAAAAAATATAGTATTTGTTATGCCGGATATCACAATGAGGGTAAGGGCACTTATGGAAGTGGTTGGAATGGGCATAAGCCCAAACCTTATATTCGCAGACAGTTTATGGGGCATTCCAGTTATTTAAATCCATTTACAGACAATTTTATGAGAAAAATGATGAAGCTCTATTTATTTGATAACGTATTTCTTGTTAAACGGATATAAGCTATTATCAATAAAGATTATATTATGATTGTAGATAAAAAAAGCAAGCATATACTAAGTGGTAATAAGCAAAGTATATTGGCATCCATAGATAAAAAATCTGAAAATGAAATTATGGATACCCCCATTCAAATTGAGCCGAATGGACCAATAGATGTATTGAATACCATCAAAAAAATACTTCGTAAAGTTACATGGAAGTATGGAGTTGAGGGTAGTCCATTGATTTTCAAAACAGTGCAAATAGATGATGGACAATACGAACGGATTATATCTTCAAAAGGAAATCAAGAAGAAACGATGGGATTCCCAGCTGCTTTTGTTCATTTTATAAATTGGCACTATTTGGTTCAACAAGCGAGAATAAACGAAGGTCGTGCTGTTCTTAGGATTCGATTTATACTTAACAGTTTGAATGTTCATGAAGATGGGCATGATACGGATGTATATTATGTGGCAGAACGTATTCATCAAACAATTCAAGAGAATATAAGCCAATATGAATGTCTGCAAGAACGCTGTCAGTTGCAATATGTTGACCCTATGGAAAGTTTTGACCATGGTTTACAACCTTGTTGGATGACTTATGAAGTTTGGTTTAAACAAAGAAATATTTGGATTAAGAGAAATAAAGTGTACAAGAAATTTGTTTGTCCTCCATTTACAAATCATGCAGACCAAGATAAATCTATTGAAGGAATAAATCCTGATGACCATACAAATCTGGATCATCCAATCACTTATGATGAGGCAACAGACTTCATGCAATAATTAATGTGTAATAGATTAATAATCAGTTGTATATAATAAGCTTTTAATATAGATATTTATTGTTGTATACTATTAGTAATAAATTGAAATACAATGGCAAAGCAACAAGAATTCAAATTTATTAAAGGTGCCTGTTGCGCTGGTATGCCGGCCGACATCTTTTTTTATACAGATGTAGATTACTGGAGTGTTGATAACTTTTTATGGGAGTTTGATTACCTCATCAATTATGTAAATCCCAGCAAAATTAGAATACATATAAACTCCGTGGGTGGAAGTGTCATTGAAGGCATGAGTGTATTCGCAAAAATTCAAGATTGTGCTATACCGACAGAATGTATTAATGATGCTTTGGCCGCTTCAATGGGGTCAATTATCTGGGCCGCTGGTGATGAATTGTATATGAAAGATTATGCGCTGCTTATGATTCATAATCCATTTTGTGATGTAAATGGAGAGAAACAATATGACCAAGCAACAGAGGCTTTTACATTGCAATTGAAAACGATTTACATGAAACGCTTCGGACTTAGCGAAGAAGATGTTGAAAATATTATGAATGGCAAAGATGGCGAAGATGGTACATTTTTAACAGCAACTCAAGCGATTGAAAGGGGATTTATTAAAGCAGATCATATCATTGAAACTCCTAAAGCTGTAAAAGATAAAATTAATGCTGCTTTAAAAAGCAGTAAAGATATAGCTCAAATCAAAGCTGTTTATGGATTAGTCTCACCTACGTTATCAACAACTACTATTAACAAACAAAATATCAACTCAATTTTAGAAACAATGGAAAAGAACGAAATCACAGTTTTCGCTGCTCTCCTTGGATTGACAGGAGAAAAGGCAACGTCCGAAAATGTTTCTGCAAAGATTAATGAACTGAAGGCAAAAGCCGACAAAGCTGACGCTCTTCAGAAATCACTTGACGAGACAAAAGGTGAACTGACAAAAGTCAATGCGGAGCTTACTGGTGCAAAGACTTCAGTTAAAAATTTGACTGAAGATCTTGGCAAGACAAAAGCTGCTCTGAAAGAGTATCAGGATGCTGAAACGAAAGCCAAAGAAGAAAAGGTGACGGCACTTATCGACAAGGCTATTGCGGATTGTAAGATTAACAAGGAAGAGCGTGAAGCCTATACCACTATGGCTCAAAACAACTTTGAACTTGCAGAAAATGTATTATCAAAAATCCCGGCACGTGACAATCTGGGGCAAATCATTTCTCAGGCAAATAAAGATAATGCAGAAAAGGGTGTTCAAACTGAACAGCAGAAGGTCTTTGCAAAGGTGGATGAGGTTGTTGGAAAGGACTTTGAGTTCCGTAAACTTAACTAAATCATTATAAACAACTAAATTTATAAAGACAATGGCAACATTTAATTTTAATGCGGGCGCAGATAACTATACAGGTGAAGTTCTTGAGGATTTACTTACCCTTACCGCCCAAGACAATGAGACTTATAAAGAAGGCCTGATTCACGTTAAGTCAGGTATTCAAAAGAAATACACACTCCCCAGTGTCAGACTTGGTAAAATAATTCAGGACCATAAGGCTACTCCGGATTCAAGTCAAGGGGAATATACATTTGCCGAGCGATATTTGGAACCGGAAGACTTTATGGTTTACCTGGAGTTCAATCCTCGTGACTATGAACAGTATTATCGTCCGTTCCAACCTAAAGGTAATCTTGTTTTTCGTGAACTTGATCCGAAAGTGCAGGCAACTATGATTCGTTTGCTTATGGAGCGTAAGACTGAGTACATTAATCATACAATTTGGTGTTCCGCTAAGCCTGACCAAGCTGCAAAAATTTCCAGTGCAGATGGAAGCGTTGTGGCTGGTAGTACTGAGATTGGCAGTGATGATGAAGCCGGTCCTATGAAATACTTTAATGGTGCAATTGCGCGCATGTTGATGAATGCAGCAGCAGAAGCAACATCTGAAGATGCTAAAAGCGGTCAAATCAATGTGGCTGGTACAGGCACATTTGCAGATGGTGCGGCTGTTGAGGCTGAGTTGTATGCTATGTGGCAGGCTACTGCTCCAAAAATTCGTAAAAAAGCTGGTCTGGTTATCTTGATGGACTACAAGTCATGGGATGCTTACAATAAGTATCTATCTGACAAGACTATGAAGTATAACGATAATCGTACAGAAAACGAACATCGTTTCCAAGGCAAACGAATCATTCCTATGGTGGCACTTCCTGATGATACAATCATTATGGGTTGTTTTACTACTGGAGTCGATTCTAATTTGTGGATGGGGGTTGATTATGCCAATGACGAAAATGTTTTGCAAGTTGAAAAACTCCAAAACAATTCTGAATTGTACTTCTTCAAGATGCTTATCAAGATGGACGTGAATATCGTTCGACCGTCTGAAATTACAGCGCATATTCCATTCAAATACACAGGGGCGTGATAAACACGTCCCACTTTAAACTTTTTGATTATGGGTAGAACAAGTAGAAAAACCGAAAATACCACTGTAGAGGAAAAAACTACTACTATTGTTCAAGAGGAACAAGCTGTAGAGAGTGTTCAAAAAGAACAAACTGTAGAGGATGTTCAGGAAAAGAAAGTTGTACAAGAGGGCAACACTTCCGAACAAATGCCTGGAGCCTCTTCTGACAACGCGGAAGATAAGGAAGAAATTCCTCCTCATGTGGTAAAGTTAATGCAATTGTATTCTCACTATAAGGAAATTTGGGTTACGTCACGGGGATTCGTACATCCGGTAGGTGCGCCCAAGTATCTTTTAAAAGATGCAGTCCTTTACAAAAATAAATTTTATAACAAATAAAACTCTTTATAATGGCTACGAATACTAATTTAGGAGGTGTTTTTACTACTGATATTGATAGTAAAAAGACCAGTAATGTGTTTCTCAGCACAGAAAATGTCGTTGGTCTTATTTTTGATACCAGTATCGTTGGCGGGCTTGACAAAGCTCTTGGAACGGACACTGTAGCAGCTAAAGCTTTTGCAAATGGAAATGTTGTAGAGCTTAATACTTCAAAGGATTTGAAAGAAGCCGGTATTGACGAATCTGTTTTGGCAGGTGTCGCAAAATATCACCTCGATAGCTTCTTTAGCCTTGCCGGTGGTACACAACGTATTTTCGTTTCTTTTATGAACAGCGATGAAGATACCGAATTTGAATCTGTTGAAAAAATGCAATTAGCATCCGGTGGTATTATTTATCAGATTGGAGTATGGACTGGAAAGCCTATTGCAACCAAAAACGATGATGATACTTATTCGGTTGAAGCTGGCAATATCTGTGCTAAACTTGAATCTGTTGCTGAAATTTTGGGTGGTAAGGTTGGTATAACCAATTATGAGGGTAATGCTCCATTAAACATTTTGCTTAATGCCCCTATCATAAATGAGGCTGTCGTGGACTTGAAAAAACTCCCTGACCTCAGTGAGATGGATTTCCCAAAAGTGACTGTACTTGTTGGGCAGGCCCCTACTAATACAATTCATCAGATTATGTATGATGTAAATCATGTTGATGATACAGCAGAATCATTTGCTCCTGTTGGATGTGTTGGTGCTGCTATTGGATGTTTGGCTGTTGCGCCGGCAAATGAAAGTATTGCCCATGTCAATGGTTTTAATCTTGCCGCAGTAATGCAGGATGCAGAACTTGGTTTTGGTAATATCGTTAAAGATGCTGACAATGACGTTTATGGGGTTGGTTCTTCATTTACCAATATCAAAACAATTGGTTATACCAAACGTAACACTTATCTTCACAAGAAAGGATATGTTTTCTTGACCAATTACGATGGGTTGGAAAATAGCATTTTTTTCAGCAGTGACCAGACACTCAGCACTGGTGATTACCGTACAATTGCACGTTGCCGTGTAATGCACAAAAGTCGTAGAGTTGTTCGTCGTGCTCTTTTGCCACGTGTAAATAGTAACGTTGAAATTGATGTTACAACAGGAAAGTTGTCCGCTTCTGAAATTGCCGAATTTCAGAATATTGTGATTCAGGCGCTTGATATGAATATGGTTGAACCTGGAACATCTAAACCACAAATTAGTGGTCGCACATGTATCATTGATGAAAATCAGGATGTGCTTAACACTGATGCAATTGACATTCATTACAGTCTTGTGCCTCTTGGAGTTACAAGTGTAATCAATGTTACAGAAGGGTTTACATCAACCATTTAACGCCAAAGTTTAACCATATAAAACAATATAACAATGGCAGCAGAAATTAATAATGTAGCATATAGTTGGTCTATGATCCAACTTCAGACCAATTTTGATGGAGAAAGTGCTCAGGCCCCCATCTTTGTGGATTGTACCGCAATCAAATGGGACACGAAACGAAAAATTGAATCTATTTATGGACTTGGCGGTCAGCCTCGTAAACGTGGTTTTGGAAACGTAACCTATGAAGCAAGTATCACATTGCCATACGGTACCCAGATTGCTTTACGTGACAAATCTACTGACGGAACATTATTAGGTCTTGGAGAATTCAATCTGATTGTAAGTTGGGTAAATGATGTGGCAGCGAATGTGACATCAGAAACTGTTACTCTTGCTGGATGTATCCTTGCGGAAGGTGGTATGGATGCAAGTCAAGACGATACTTCAATCACTCGGGAATTTGATTTGCATCCGCATCGTATTTATACCGGAAAGGTTCAATCCAATGCAAACATGAGTTGGTCTCATGAATTGTATGGTGGTGCATAATCGGTTTTCTTGTTTATACTATCAGTTGTTTAAGGGGTGGCCAGAAATGGTCGCCTCTTTTCATATATTTTTCAAGGTTTACTATTATATAATGATGGCGCATTAAATACGCCCACTGAAGTATAATTTATAAACAATTAAAACCAATTACAGCAATGGCAAAAGAAAAGAAAACAGAAATTGCCGAAAAACAACAGGCAGCTTCGGCTATTGAGTTCATCAATGATGTGAATGTCCCAATTGAGGTGCGTGAAGAAATCGTAAAGAAGGCAGAAGAGCTGAAAACCCAGCACAAGTTGCGTAAAATCTTCATCATTGTTGTTGAAGGTGAAGAGGGTGATGATAAGCCTCTTTATATTGCTTATTTGCGCCGTCCAAGCCTCATGCATTTCAGCCAGTACATGAATTTTGTTCAAAAGGATTTGGTGCAGGCAAATAAAATGTTGGCAACTAACGTGTTCCTCGCCGGAGATCGTGAATTGGTTGATGATGATGAATTGTTCCTTTATGGCACAATGCAGCAACTCAATCATTTAATTGATTCTCGCAATGCCGACATGGTAAAGCAATAGAGCGTTGCCAAATAGGTAAAGAGGATTATTTTCGACAACGCTTTGCACTAACCACATATTACTATCCTCATTTAGACTTTAACACTATGAGCATTGAGGATTTTGCCTTTTGGTCTGAAAACGCATATTGGGTGCATTCACAAATGCTTATGGTGCAACAAGCAAATTCATTAGGTACACTGGCCGGTGGTGCAAAATAGAACGGAGAAATAGGAGCTATTACGGCTCCTATTTTTTTATTCATACTATTATTAAGAAAACAATATGGCACAACTTAGTTATATTAATACCGGAGTTAAACAAAAACCGGATTTAACTTTTAATATTCCCACTGATGAAAGTGTCGGGGCAATGTTGTTTGATATAAGCGGATTTGACAAACCATTTGATGATTATCCATTACTATACCATAATTTTCAAGATGGCAAAATTCAATGTGTAAAAAATATGGATGATGCTGTCTTATTAGGTATAGCCAATGATGGTTTTATAAATGGTTTATTATATCATCATTTATCTCAATTTTATGATTTTGTTGGTGGAAATCAAGCTTTATATATAGCTATTGCTGATTGCTCAGAAGATTGGGATATCATTCAAAGTATGCAGCAGCAAGTAAGTGGAAGAATGTTTCAAGTAGGGGTATGGACATCCAAGCCTATATGGAGAATGAAAGATGATAATACGTTAGGTTTTACTTCTCTGATTACAGACCTACAACTACAAGCTGATGAGATTAACGGGAGGGTGGGGGTATCTACGCATACTATGGTGCCTCTCAATATCATACTTTGTGGAAATAGCTCCTATGTGAAAAATGGGAAAGCAAATTATAAAATTCTTCCAAACGCAATTGAATTAAATTGCCCGAAGGTTTCAGTGGTGTTGGCACAAAATGGTTCGCCAGAAACACACCGAATACAAAAGGACAATCCATTACAAGCCCCTGTAGGTTCATTAGGGTTGATTATGGCGTGTTTGGCACTTTGTGGGGCAGAAGAAAGTATTGCTTCATTGGACAAATGTGACCTGAATAAAAATGAGGGGTTTAATTATCCCGAATGGGGAATCGGAGATAGTGGTACTCCCATAGATAGTGTACATCGTATATGGGCCAATATCATATCATCACGTGGATATATCATACCAGTCGATTACGAGGGTATAGAGGCGTCATATTTTTTTAGCAGTGACCAGACATTATGCAGTGGAGATTTTAGTACGATTGCTAATAATCGGGTCATACATAAATGCAGAAGAGCTGTTTGTACAGCCCTAATACCATACATTAATAGTCATCATATTTATGTGTCTGGAACACACAATATAAGTTCAACATCAATTGCAATTATCACAGATTCTATTAATACTATTTTGGATTCTGTGATGAGAAATAAGCGGGGACTTAACCAAATAGATGGTAGGGTCGTGACATTTCTGGAGAATGATGATATTTTAAAAACAGACTCCATCGCAATAAAAATGGATATTAAACCAATTAATTATAGCGGATTTATATCGGAAGAAGTTTCACACGATATATAATTGATTGTATTATAGCGCAAGCATACTCCCCAAGTTTTCAAATGACTTGGGGATTTTCATACACTATTAATAGGTAGTAAAACATTTAATTTTATTACCTATGGCAGATTATAAAGATTATATCGTTAGGTATGATATCCAGGCCGATGTAACAAAAGCAGCAGAAGGACTTCAGTCAATAGCAAATATTGCTAAAGAGTTTGAGGTTCCAATGAGAGAACTTTCTGTCGCAATCAAACAAGTAAGTCAGTCGGCATTTCAATTAAAGCAAAATGCGAATATTTCTTTTGCACCTAAAATTGATGTCGGGGCATTTAATAACCAATTGCGAAATATGGTTATTCAAGTTAGAGGTGCGGCTGCTGAAATGCACGCTGCATTATTTGAAGCTCTGTCAGGAAACACTTCTGCAACCAAAGCCATGCAGAAAGGAATTGGTACGGCTCTTGGAAATCCCAAATCTATTAAAGATTTAAAAAGTGATATTGCAGCTTATAATAAAGAACTTGATAAACTTTTAGGAACACCGGTAACTAAGAAGGGGAAAACAACAAGGAATAGAGATGGCGCAATTCAAATGGCTAAAAATGCCAAAATGGATGATCGTGTCATCGAATTGGAAGCACGTAAAAAAATGCTTCAGCAACTTATCAAACAGCGTAATGCGGATCTTGCTGTTGCTGAGAAACTTGAAAAAGAAGCGTCTGCAACAGCAATAAAAACAGATTCTAAAGCTAAATCGAAAGCGATAAGCACAAGTCAGTCAAAATCTCAATCTGCAAAACTAACTAATGTTACACCATCTGTTATCCGAGAATGGAAAAAGGCATTTGGGGATACTAAAAGTAAATCGTTAACAATTAACATTAGAGGAAATGCCGGTGGAACAAATGGTGCATTGACGGTTATCCAGCAAATACAAACTTCTCTTGAAGCATTACAAACAAAGGGGACATTCAACATTAATCCAGTGTTGAACATGGAGGCTTTTGCCGCAGCGGAAGCCCAGCTTAAAAGATTGACTGGATTAACTTCTTCTGTTACGGCTCCATTTATAGCAAAGGATGAAAGAGCACAAGGTTCAAAATTAGGAAGCCCGGTAACATCACTGACGAAAAATGAAAAAACAAAATTGTCAGAAGCTAAAAAACAGATTAAGGAATGGAATGAAAAAATTTCAAACGTACAATCTCGTTTAGATGCAAATAAGGTAAAATATGAGCAGACACCTACATCCAGATTAAAAGGACAGATTACCCGTGATACTAAAACTCTTGAAAAATATCAAGCTAATAAGTTGGCGCAAGAAGATGTCGTAAAAAGTATTCAAGGTAAAACTGTTACAGCTGTACAATCTTCGGCCAAAGGCATAAAACCATTATCTATTGATATTATAGGAAATTTAAAAGGGATTAATATTGCCGGGAAAACTCCAATAGTGCCAATTATAGGAGAGTTAGCTAAAATACAAGGTAAGATTACTGAAACCATTCCAGTCAATGTTAAAATCATGGCTGATCAGGTGGCTGCATCCATTAAGTCTTTACCAACTCCAACATTAAATGTCAATGTACGACTCAATACAGAAGGAATTGCGCAACAGTTGCAGGCAATTACCACAAAACCGAAACCGGTAGCAAAACCTGCAACTAAAACAGAAACAATTCCGACTAAGAGGGGTGGCACTAAATCTAAGGCACAATCTCCTAAAAATGCGGCTTTAATAACAGGTGATATTGATACTAAGAATATCATCAACCAAATCAATAATATCCCACGTCAGACGATTCCGATAGCGGTGAAATTGATGTGGGGAAAGGGTGCTGTGGGCAGACAAGAGCAATTGAAAAATCTTGCATCTAAAATTCCACCTGTAACAATTGCTCTTGATACTAAAGCGGCTGTTGCGAAATTTGAAGAGTTCATCGCCCTCATTAAGTCAAATAGTGTCCAAAATATACGTTTGACAGCAAGTGGAAATACCGCAAATACAGTAACCAATACATCTTCAGCTTCTGTTACTTCTGGAAGTGGTAATAAAAATGGAAGAAATACAAATACTTCTACTAAAAACAAAGAACTGACTCCGCAAGAACGATATGCAAAACTGAAAGAAGATGCTGTTAAAAGGGCACAAAAAGCAAAAGCCGGTGGTAATCAAATGCTTCTGAAAGGAAAAGAAGTAAGGGTCAAAGAACAGGCTTGGTATGCTCAACAACAAGCTATGTATAATCGTTTGTTTGAAGCTGTCCCAAAACCTGATTATGGTTGGCTGAAGCGGGCGGAAGAACAGCGAGCTTCTGAATTATCAACAATGCGTGAAGACGCAAAAGCCGCATTTGCCAAACCAACACCTTTTGAACGAAAGGAAACGGCTGTACACAACGCCAATGTATCAAATAGTATAGCAAGACATCAGCAAAAAGCCGAAAGGTTACGTTCTCAGGCTTATAATTCAATGTTGCCATTTGTCCAAAGCAAAGAGCAAGCGAATATGATGGCTAAGCATCGGAAGTATTTCAGACAAGCAGTTGCGACTACCGGCATTACACCGACGCAAGGTATGGAGGCTCCTCAAATGCTGAAATATCTACAAGGGGTGTCAAACCAAATGCAATCTGCAAGTGTGGCTGTACCTTGGCAATTACAAAGTCAAATCAATAAACTGGAGGGACAAATAGCAAAGTCAAAAGGTGTTACCAGTAGTTCCACGCTTAAAACACCAAGAGCTGCTGTTGGTGGTCAAAAGTCATTTTTTGACCAATCTCGTAAATGGGCTTATCCATTTACCGGACAAACATCATTTGGTGCCCGTACTCCTATGGCGGTTGATATGGCTAAAGGTATGGGTGTGATGTTTGCTGTAGGTGGTGCTATGTCTGCAATAGGCGATTCGTTCAGTCAGGCCATGGAGTACCAGAATACAATGCGCACCACCCAGGCCATATTGCAACATGGAACGGATTCATATAGCAAGAGTTCTTTCAGAAATATGGAGGCTACTGTGCGTGATGTTGGTGTTAAAACTAAGTTTTCCGCTCCTGAAGTTGCTGATGCGGCAAAATTCCTTGCTATGGCAGGTTATGATATTAATGCTATTAATGCTTCTATCCGTCCTATTGCAGACCTTGCTTTGATTGGAGATTCTGATTTGGGAGAGACGGCTGATAAAATGACCAATATCATGACTACATTCCAAATCATGCCAGAAAAGATGCGTGAAGCAGCAAATATTATGGCAACAACCGCAACTCGCTCAAATACGGACCTTATGATGTTAGCTGAATCTGCTAAATATGGTGGCGGTGTTGCTAATATGTATGGAAGGAATGACCCTAATCTTTTTGCAGATACAATGGCATTATTTGGAGTTATGGGTAATGCAGGCGTTCAGGCATCATCTGCCGGTACTGCATTGCGTATGATGTACCAGAACATATTCAAGCCTAATAAAAATCAAAAGACTGTATTGGATATGATGAAAAAGACCTATGGCATAACCACCATTAAAGAAGATGGGGGTTATCGTTCTATGTCTGATATTTTGGTTGATATGGCACAGCGTATTCCTGAAAATAAGATGGCTGAGATTGTTGGAAACTTGTTCCGAATTACAGCACAGCCAGGTGCTACTGCCACATTGCTCGCTGCTGCCGGTGGCGATACAAATACAGCCCAAGAAATTGGAACTGGAATAGATGCGATGTCAAACAAAATGAGTAGTAAGGCAGGGTTAAGTTCACTTGTCTCGCTAATGTTGGCTAATCGTGCCTCAATGAATGGTAATATTTCCGGATCTATTGCAGAAGAAAAACAAAATACAATTCAAGGATTATGGGCACAGGTAACATCAACATTTACAGAAGGGATTGTTCAAGCATTTGAGCAACGACAAGGTGGATTTGAAGGTATGCTCCGTCAACTTAGAGACTATTTTGCAAAACCTGAAACTATACAAATGATGCAGAACCTTATTGATATGATTGTTGAAATCGGTAAGGTAATGGCTTGGTTCGCAAAAATATGGGCCGGATTATACAATATGGCTCCGGGCATGATTAAATACTGGGTTACTATTCAAATGTTCTTTACGCAAATGGGAACTTTGATTTCTCCAGTTATTTCTTTGATTGGTATATTTAATCGGCTTGGAGGATCAATTGCGAAACTTGCAGGTGTATCTCTCGTAGGAAGCACGGCAATGACGAAAGTTGCATCAGGGAAAATGATTGCTGGAACCGTTGCAAATTCCGCTTTACTTGGAGCACCATTTGCTGTTGGCGGTTCTAAATATATTTATGGTAATGCCGCAGCAAGAGCAAACAGAGAACTTGCTTCAAATGCAGTATTGGCTGGTGAACTTGCTCTTAGTGGAGCATCCAGAACTGATACACTTCATAACTTGAATCATGGTACACGTCAACATTATGCTGAGGTACGTAAACGTGCAAGTAAAATATATGGTCCATCACGAGCTTGGAGGGCTTTAAAAACATCAGCTACCGCTCTACCAACAATTGCAACATTTGCCCCAATAATGGGTGGTATTCAAAGTATGTTAACTGGCCTCCTTACTACTCTTGCTAAAGCATTAGGCTTTTTGGTAAATCCGATAACATTAACAGTTGGTGCGTTGGGCGCATTAGGATTCGGGTTGTACAAGTTGTTTCAATTTGTGAATGGCAATACGGAAGCACAGATATTGGCGCAACAACAAATGGCCAAACAATCGGAGAAAGCGGCTCGTGCTATGATTAGCAATAGCCAATGGTACAAAGAGCAATTGGATAAATTCAAGAATCCCGCACAAATTCTTGAAACTACTGGAAAAACAGAGAAAGAGCTTGAATATGAGGCAAATGCAAAGCGATTTAAAAGTGAATACGCAGATATAATTGCTGATTTATCTAAAAATTCAAGCTATAAAGGAATAGATCAACAGGTTGCAAGTTGGCGCGAGCGTGTTAATCGAAACCCTCTTTACAAATTTGCCATAGGAAAAGATTATGATAAGTTTGTTGGGGAGGGATTAACCAAAGATAATTCGCAGTTACAATATACCGGTACAGATGCGGATGGGGGGATAGCTTTATATAATCTTTTGTTCGGCGCAAAGAATAAAGCAAAATTTGTTCAAAGCAATGAAATTCAGGCTGCTTTAAGAACTGCTGGTGCAAACCACCCAACCATACAGAATGCCAATGAACAAATTGCGAATTTGAGACAACAATTTTTCGATGGCACTATCAATGAGGATGAATACTATAAACAAGCATATAAGATTCGTGATAGTATTGTAAATTTGAATGACCCAAGGCTTCGTTCATCAACAGGAATGAATCTGGAGCAATTCAATAATATTTCAGACCCCAGTATTTATCGTGAATATGCAATTGGCCAATACAATATCATTAATTCCTTCATCAATGGGGAAAGTGAATCTTTGGTTGGAAAACTAAATGCTTACAAAGCATTAAGAAATGGAATTGAAATTTACTCAAATCAATGGTGGAGTGCGATAAGTAATGTTATTGGTGATTTCCCTTTGATGTGGAACGCTGTTTCTGCTGATAATAAACAATCTGCATGGATTGAGTTACAGTTATCAATGTTACCGGATGGAAAAATAAATAGTGATAATATAATCAAACAGATAGAAGAAAAAGTTGGCAAATTTAAAGGTAGCTTACAAAACTTTGCCAATATGTATGTAAAAGTTTATCAGATGATGGCTGAAGCCGGTTTGGTCCCTAACACCAAAGAAGATGCTTTGAAATGGACACAAAACCAGCTTTTAAATCTGCCCGTCACACCAGAAGACGCCGCATCATTCTATCATAATAATGTTCCAAATAATTCTGCGTTAAAGAAATATGGAGCAACAGTTGAGGAGTATCAGAAATATGTAACAAATCCAAATGGAAAATTAACAATTAATGGTAAAACATATTCTGCGGTCAATGATGCAAAGTATATACGTAAAACTTTAGCGAATCAAGCTGTTGATAAAATATTGGGTGGAGTTCCAGAGTTTAATGGAAATGGGCCACTTTTGCCTGGGGTTCAAAACAATGGTAATGACAATGTGAATGCACAAACGAATAAAGCTACAACACCTAATATTACAAGTCAAAATGAGTATGCGTCCAAATATGAGCGTTCGTCTGCCAGACCAACACAAATAAATATTCATATTAATGAGCTTGCTCATTTTGATCGTACAACAGTGGCTTCAAGTGCCGAAGAACGAGATTTGGTTGATTCTATGGAATCTAAAATTGCTGAAGCTGTATATAGAATATTTGCTGAAGCGTCTAATCACGCACAAAACACTATTGATTTAACATAAAAACAGCCCCCTATTTCCAATAACAATTTGGGAAAGGGGGCTTTCTAATTTTACGAACTATTATAAGGTATGAGTAGTTTAAATAATCTTGCAATTACAGCCACAAACAGCGCAATGACCTCTGCTATGGGGGCGATGTTTAATACTTTGCAAAGCAAAATAGCAAATGGTGGCAGAGATAGGAACTGTAAGTTCTACTATAATGATGGTGCCGGTGGTTCTATTTTACAAGTAGCAGTTAAAGGCGCCGTTGGCGGAGCTGTGTCCGCACTTAAAAGTGAAGCAGTCAACGCATTCAATTCATTATTAAATGGTAAACGCACTAAAAGCAATGTAGGATCAGCGTGGATAGAATCTGAACTTAAAAAGCAAGAAGAGGAAGCCAAAGAGTATGGAATGATGCAGGTGGATGGTGGAACTATTTATGCACTTGATGATTGGGGATGTAAAGCACCGGAGGCTCTTATGCTTGGTATCGAACTGGACCAGAGTATAACAGTGACACAAAAATTTCCAGTATATCGTACCCAAGTCATTGATGCAAAAAAGGGGGTATATAAAGAACAAGAGCCAAATACAATTAATAATGTTGTAAATACTAAAACTCTGGTATGGTATGATACGACAGCTCTTGTAACAATCAATTCAGATAAAAATTTAATTGCTACACGCGTTCAAGGGCGTGATTACAGCAGAAAAGAACTTGTATCTAATGGAGATATTAAATTTTCTGTTAGTGGACAAATTACCAGTGGCAAACCTGATATTTACCCTTCTGAAGAAGTGAAGAAATTTATCAAAGTTATGCAGTATAAGGGTATTGTTAAAATTAACAATCAGATACTTGACCAATTTGGTATTAGTCATATTGTAATAACGGATTTCAATATGCCGCCAAGACAAGGATATAAAGCACTTCAGCAATATTCTTTTTCTGCTATTGGATTACAGCCAGAAAAGGATATTGAAATTTCAGAAGATACAATATCAATCATACCTCAAAAAGCTGTGGCCGCTAAAGAAGATGATAGTAGTGAATGGATGAAAATGTTAAATAACCAATTGGAAGGACTGAAGTCTATGGCTGCTGATATATTTAGTCAGGGTGTAGGGCTTGCAGCCGGAATGTTGGAAAATAAATTATAACTTATGGCGGCAGATTCAACATCATTGAGAACGCAACGTCCTGATATAGTTCAAAAAATAGACTATACTTTGACACCTCAATATTATGAGCATAAAGCGTATGAGGATAAATTAGCAATACTTGTTTGTCAAATCAAGATATGGAAAGCCAATGGTACAGATTGGTTTTCAATCCCTTCTGCAAATCAATGTTTGACTATTCGGGAATGTGAAAGTATTGAAATATCAGATTCGTCCAAGGAACTGATAAATAAAGCTACTGTTAGGTTTCCACGAGGTACGGTGATAAGTCTGTCAAGTAAAAAAGACAAAAGTGTCAAAAGTGGAAATAAAGAGAATTCAACAGAAAAAACGAATAATCTAAAAGATACTAATAACGATGGCGATGTTACAAGCACATCAACAGCACAGTTTAATGACGATGGGGTTTCGACAACCTCTATGGCAGTTAATTATGATGATAAGGGATTGATAGATTTCAATCGTTCAAAAATAGAAAAAGCATTGTTAAGCCCTAATGATGTTGCTGTTGGAAACCGTATTGAAATTAGACTTGGGTATGCTTATTCTGAAATAGAGTTTAATAAAATGAATACAGCAGATAATGATCCAAATATGAATGTTGCTTTTACCGGATTCATCACTGCTGTTTCTGTTGATACTCCATTGGAATTGGAATGTACCAATATGGCCCATGTTTTAACGGCGGTCAGCACTCCTAATATTTCAGTTAAATCCACTTTGTTTGTAAAGGATTTCCTTGATGATGATGGAAAATATCATCTTTTGAAAGGTACTGGGATATCATTGGCTGAAGCCAGTAAAAACTCTACTATTTCGGTAAGTGGAGGGGCTATCAGTAATAATTTAACAATTGCAGATGTGCTTACAGAGTGGAGTAAAAGCGGCGTGTTGTGTATAATGGAAACCAAATCAAATGGAACAGTACAACTCAGAGTAGGATTGACATATTATGCAGGAAAAGGTGGTGGAAAATTGCCTAATAATGACAAAAAATACATCACATATAATGGTGGAAACAATTCAGTCATGCTTATTCAGTTTGACTGGGATGTAGCGCAAGATAAATTGAGCTTGAAAAGAAATGATAAAAAATATCTTGCAGTTGAAGCACAGGGCCGGACAAAGGATAATCAATTTTTTAAACTTACGATACGGAAGAACCCCAATCCGGATGATGAGGGGTGGATGATAGACTCTGACGGTCAATTTCAAGTAGTTAATCGTCGTAAAGTCAAAGACAGGAAAAAGATGAAATATGTCAATGGTACATTCAGTACCAAGATGATTGAAGGACACTTGACAGACCCGGTAAAATTGGATAAATACAATGTTATCCACTATCTATCTACAAAAATTGGCATTACTGAAGAAGAATTGATTGAAGAGGCAAAACAGTATTGGGCAAACTACAATCCTAATGGTATTTCAGGCTCTTTAGTGATTTTTGGTGATTTGTTTATTAAGCCGACTGATATAGTCGGACTTGTTGATGTCCGTCAGCCCGAAAAGAATGGATATTATTATGTCGAATCGGTCAGTACTACATTTGGTATAAACGGATATAGACGTGAACTGAAAATACCATTCAAGATTGCCTCATTTGCAAAACCAGTTCAAATCATAAAATAAAATAGATATGTCTCTTACAGGTGAAATAAATAAAATTTCAGGCAATGTACGCAGGTCCATAGAAAAAATGGCTAAAAACGGTATGGTCAGTTCTGATGGTTCGGTACGTGGCACAAAAAAAATATTCGGTTATGTATGTGCCATCCATGAAGATGGAGATTTAGCCGGAACTATTGATGTACAAGAATTTAATTATGAACCGGATGAGTATCAAACAATGGGTACCGGCCATCATAAGGGGGTGTTGTTATCAGCTATTCAAGATAATAAAAACGGAATGCAAATTGTGCCAATGTTGTATTCAGAAGTTGTGATTGTTCAAAATCCGACTGATGGATGTGAATATGTACTAATGTATAGCCATGCCCGCCATATCAGAATGAAGGCTTCCTCATTGGAGGATTTGGATGATGGTGAAATAGAAATAGGTGTGACGGAAGTCAAAAGTTTTGTTGAAACGGATGATGGGCTGGAAAAGGATTATTATGAATTAGAACCGACAAAGCACAAAACAAGTACAATCTATAAATCACAATCAATAATAGACCATATTGTTTCTCCAGATGATGAAAAGGGTTTTAAGCAAGAAAAAACAGTTGAACATAAAATCATTACGGTTGGAGATACAACAATCACCATTGATGGTGAGAATATCATTATTGAAACAAGTAAACTGGTGAACATCAAAACTGATACGGCAAAAATAGAAACAAATAGTTGTGAGATTAAAGGTGGTGATGTTAAGGTAGATGGAAAAACTGTAACTATCACTGGGGGAACATTGAAAACCAAAGGGGTAAGTAACACAGATTTGAACGGCCCATTCAATGCCATAAAAGCCTGTCCTTTCAGTGGTGCTCCGCATTGCGGTTCTTCAGTTAGTGGAACTTAATTTTTTAATTATGAGCAAGACAACTTTTGCACAAACAATAATCAGTAAACTTAAAGCTGCCATAGGAACTGATGGAGGCACTTATACTTCTGGAAGTGCATCATCGGCAATGGCGGCTGTCGCACAAGGAATAACGGAGTATTTAATGGCAAATACCACTGTTTCAATCGCCTATGCAGGAATGGTAATAACAACATATCCATATCCTGACCCGATAATTGCAGATACTTTTAGAATTGTCGGTGCTTGCGCTCCACCCAACCCGGCAAATGATTTTAATAGTTGGATAAAACAAATTGAAACAAATATTATAACCGGATTTCAATTAGCCCCAACTGGAAATGCGGGAGTTGTGTTTGCACAAAAGCCTTTTTTAAATGCTGGAATTAAAACTAAGCAGGAAAATCTGAAATCGACACATGATATTGCAGATAAAGATGCACAACTAAAAGTTTGGGAGATAGTTTGTGGTGGAATTATGGATTGGATCAATAGTACTGCATTAAATAGTGTTGCCGGGGTTGCGTCACGCCCGACCGCACCATCAACAGGAACCGCATCAATCACTAAAATCACAATTACTTAGAATGATAATACGGTGTACTATTATAAAATATAAGATATAATTAGTATGGTAAGGGACTTGATTTTAGATATGAAAGAGCGTGATTTGTTGACAGAAGACAAATCTAATGCTGCCGAACCGGTATTTGACTCTTTGTGGGGAAACTTGTTTGATGAAGATGAGGCTATAGATGTTTTGATTTGCAATATCATCATTCCCGAAGCATATTGGGGCATTGTAGGATATGAAAATGGAGAAATGACTTGCCGTTTTACATCTGTCTATGTGCCGGATACGAGACACTTTAGAATCCGTTTAGTCGGATTGAAGAATAGTCAATATGGCATTTTCAGTAATATTAGGGGCGAGTTTGGAATTCCGGTAAACAGTTACGCTCTTAGTAAAAATATCGCTGCACCGATATCAGCTTGTATGTTGCCGTACATTGATATTGATGGCGAATTTGTCATCAAGATGGTTCAGAATTATAAATCTGAAATTCTGGACAAGGCATATATTTACTCATCCAAAAGCACCGACATCAGTATAAACTACAGTGATGACCAGGCATCTCAGCTATTAACATTGTGTGCGCCTGGTAAAAGCTATCGTTATCCGACTACCGGTGTGGGGATTACAAAATATCTTAATTGCATAGTATCTCATTCAGACTTGCATAAGGTGCTTGAAGCGCAATTTGATGCAGACAACAAACCTATTCAAGATGCTGATTTTGATAATGAAACTTGTAAGCTTGATGTGCTTTTTAGCCCTGAAAAAGAGGTTACAGATACAGGATTGGAAGATTTGGAAAATTTGAATCTTGATTTCTTCAGTATGTTTACTGATGAGTATGTGCGTAGAAATATAGTATTGACTGAATTGTCTGATACTAATTTCATGGAATTGTTGGATAGATATTCAAACGTACTTAATATAATGCTTTTTCAGGATTATACAACTACGTCAACCCGTATTGCAAATAAGGTTGCTCCCGGTCAATTTAATGGGGTGGGGGATGTCATTCCAAGTGATGAATATTTTATTGTCTCAGCAACATTGGAGGCAAATACCATTATTATGTTTGATGATGAAAAAGAGGATGAAATTAAAGATGCGCCCTTATTTATCATTAATGATAATGATGAAACACGTTTATATACGGCATTGGTTGAACAACCATATTGGATAACTGAAACATGCCATAAGTGCTTTATACTGAAACGTAGGTCCACTATCAAATACATGATTAGACAAGAGCAATTTAGAATTGGTAAAGGACTATATATGGTGCCTCAAACAAGTGCCAATATAAAAAATATGCTTGGATTAATTCAAGACATTAATACAGGACGATTACTGGGCATTGTTTCTAACAGCACTAATATTAGTGATATAACACTGGATGAGATAACCCAGCATATATATGCAACTCAAATAATTCAATAATATCATTTTATCATGAACAATAATAATATTGTCAAAATAGGAACCGCTCTTAAATGGCGTAATACCTTTGATATTACAAAAAAATACTATCAGGAAAATATGGTCACTATATGTGGTTGTGTATTCCGATGCAAAGTGTTGCAGGCACAAGGGAAAACGCCAGTTCGCGTAGCAGATGATGCGGGGCATCTGGCTTTTGCTAATACAGATGTCTGGGATGTGATTGTTGATATGGCGTATTATTACAATTTCGCTATTGATACTAATAATCTTACAAAAGAGACATTAGAGTATATTAAAAAGTTAGACGCCGAATGGAGAAGGCAGCAGAAAGAAATTGAAGCAATTCAAGAAGATGACAAGAAACAGTGGGAACACATACTTGAAATTGAAAAATTAAATGCCGAACAGCAGCGTGAAATAAATTCTGTTCTTGATACATATAGCTGTTTCAGTGAAGGTATTTGGTTTGACACTTTACTTTGGAACAATGATTTGTTATGGGATAACAATAAATATGCAATAACGGATGATTTGAAAAATCAAATTGATGAACTTTCAAACCGCCATAAAGAGGACATTGAACAAATAGTTTCGGATATTGAAGAGATTAATGCGCACATGACCCGGCATGAGGAAGAACAAAATCAAATCAATGATTATCTTTTGGAGCAGTGTGATAATTGGAATAATTCTATAAGCTGTTTCAGTGAAGGCGTATGGGAAAACTTATTGTATTGGGGCAACATGTCTTTATGGGACAACAATAAGTTTTCTATTACTGAGGATTTGCAAAACCAAATTGATGATATTGTAGAACAGCATGATAATGACACAAATAACGCAGTCATTCGTTTTGAAAAAGATGAATTACTGATAAATGAACATGATGCGCAGTTAGGAGATTTTCTTGAACGCTTTTGTAGCTTTAGTAACGGACAATGGGATAATGGATTAAAATGGAATAATGCGGCTGTCTGGGAAAATTCAAATATGACATGTGACACATTTGAAAAAGTGTTGAGTAAAATTAGTGAACATGATGCGAGCATAGCCAATCTTGTTGATGAACATGAAATCATTTATCAAAGCATTGATAATTTGGAAGATAATATTTCCAAGAATAAAGACACAAATAGAGAGCAGCAAAGGCAAATAGATGTTCTTCTTGAAACTCATTCAACTATAAATAATGGTTTTTGGGATAATACCTTGCTTTGGATCAATGAGTCGGAATGGGCCAATCGAAACATCGTTGATAAATTATCCGACATTGTTATCAAAAACATAGATGATATTACTCAAAATAAAGAAACACTGGATGACTTACATGAAAATGTAAAAGAACTGGAAAGATGTGCAATAGAATCAAAGAATAACATAGAGGATATCAACACGCAATTAGAGGAAAACTCAGAAGAGCAGGCTGTTCAGGATGAGAAAATCACACAGATTGGATCGCATTTCTGTTGTTTTGCTGATGGAATATGGGGGGATTGGTTTTTATGGCACAATGATGATATTTGGATTAATGAACCTAATAAGCATGAGAGCCGGATTTCCGAATTGGAAACATCATTTATGAATATACTGAATATACTGACTGCTCAGCAAAAACAGCTTTCCGAACAACAAGAAGAACTTAACAAACAAAAAAATATGCTTGAAACTATAATGCTTTGTTTGTCAGTAATCAGTGTAGGTGCATGGAATAATGAATTGTTGTGGTATAATGAAGCAATATGGTCTAATGGAAGTTATTTTGATGATGATGCAAAGGAAAGGCTTACAGTGAAATCTTACAATGAATATGGTCAAGAAATAACATTAGAAACTGTTTCACACTATTATAATGAAAATAATCAATCTTTAGGTTTTAATAATGTTGAGCATTCTTATCAAAATTCTTCGGAAACGATTGATTTTAAATGAATAAACAATAAATATAGAGAATACTCTACTATTTATTAACAGCTTAAATTAATAAAAATATGGCAGATTTAAATGTGACTCGTTTTATCATTGATGGTAAAACATTTGTGATTCCTTTAGCAGCAGCAAATCAAAACGGTTTGATGTCCGCAAGTGACTATTCTAAACTGGCTGGTATTGAAGAAGGGGCACAAGTAAATGTATTGAATGGTGTCAAGGTCAATGGTGTGGCGCTGGCTATTGCAAATAAAATTATTGACATCGTAATTGCAAGTGGCTCGACTAATGGCACCATTTCCATTGCTGGTGTAGATGTAGCGATCAAGGGGCTTGCAGCATTGGCTTACAAGGAAAAAGTTTCCGAGAGCGATTTGAACTCAGCCTTGCAGACCGCTATTAGTAATAACACAGCAGCCATTGAGACTTTAAATGGTATCGGTGTCGGTTCCGTAAAAAAGGCCATTGATGATGCGTTCAATGACTTTTCCACCAAAGTAACCGATGATGCCGTAGTGAATTCTTACAAAGAGTTAATTGATTGGGTGGCAGAACACGGAGCCGAGGCGACAGAAATGGCGGCTTCCATTCAGGCTGTGGAAAATCTGCTTATCGGTATCGGTGGTGAAGGAGAACCGGCAACAGTAAGTGCGGCTATTGCAAAGAAAGTTGATAAGGTTGAAGGCTATGGACTGTCCAAGAATGACTTTACAGACTTTCTGAAAGCCAAATTGGATTCCATTGACAATGGAGCCAAAAAGGTTACTTACAACTATGATTCGACAACAGAGACTTTAACCATTACCGGTATAACAGCGGCGGCTGTCTAATCATTATTAAATAATCAATCGCAATGGCAGAAAACAATGTTTTACAGACACTCAAGATAGATGATAATTATTTTAGTATTAAGACTTGCTGGGAACAGCTTGGCCTTACGCAACAATATATGCTCACCTTATTGAGTCGTGACGAATATACTCCCGTTGCGAACACGCAACCGTCAAGCACGGACACATTATACACCGATCCGGTAAGTGGAAATCTCGCAGGGTTTCATGCCGGACAGTGTGTGATATATCCTGACACTGACGTTCAAGACGGGTGGGGGCTTTCTATAGCCAAACATGTTCTTTATAATGAACAAGGGATTCCCATAAAAGTATTATGGTATCATGCTACAGACATTGAAAAACGCATTACTTCATTGGAGGAAAATGTTACAAAGAATTTTTATGGATGTCTTGGTACAGGATTGTGGATAAATGAATTTCCGTGGCAAAATGATGCAGTTTGGGGTAATGGCTTTTAAAGTTTTTGTATAACGAGACTATTATATATAAATATTTAATTCAAAAAATTAAGTAACATGGCAACAGAAATTACAATGGAAACTGACTGGGGAGCGAAAGGCGCCCAGTTGACTGGAGCACAGGTTCAAGCGTTCATAAAAGAACAATTGACAGCTTTGCACGAAAAAGACACTTCACTTCAGAATCAAATCAACAATTCAGAGCCTCGGTTGCAAGCTGCAACAGATGGTTGTTTTGTCACTTATCATCGTAAAAGCGATAACTGGCCCTTGGCTGTTCCATATTGGAAATGGCCGGCTTTGGAACAAGCTGGAGAAAAGGCTGATGGTGTACTTGTTTTGATTGATGGACAAGCACCTATCATTGTATCTCCAACGGGGACTCAGCTTAGATGGTCAAAAAACGCAGTAGCGGTAAATGCTAATACCGGTGGTGATTACAGTAAGGCTTATGTTGATTACACTGGTAAAACTCGGACCGCCGCTATCATGGCAAAAGGAACTGAGTTGTTTGGTGAAAATCAGAATGAATGGACACAGTATGCTCCAGCATGGTGTAACGCTTATGACCGTTCTTATGATAAGGGGGATGAAGCGCATACTAAAATTGGTATTGGTGCAGGACAATGGTGGTTGCCTTCTATTGCAGAGTTAATCATCATCTGGAAACACAAGTATGCAATCAATCAATGTCTCTCAGTCATTTCGGGCGCAAGCCCGCTTGTTGAGAGCTGGCATTGGAGTTCCACTGAGCCCTCGGCGACGCACGCTTGGTACTTGGGCCTGAGCGACGGCGGCCTCTTCTGGTACGCTAAGGTGTCGGGCAGCCTCTATGTGCGTGCCGTGGCAGCATTTCATTAACCCTTTATCCCTTCAACCCTTTAACTCTTCGGAGCGAAGCGACGTGCGAGCTACGCGAGCATAAAAGGGTTGAAGGGGTGGTATATATTCAACTTAACACAAGGGACGTCGCCTTTTGGAAGGTTCAGTATGGTTCCAACCTCTTGTATAAGATGAGTATATATGAAATATCAAACTAAGGGTTTGTAATTGATGATAATCAGTGTTTTTGTAGTTAAGAGATTTGATAAAAGCAGTGTTTAAATAAAAAGATAAGTTGCTATGGCTTTATCCAACGAATTACCGGTTTATATAGATACATATCATTACATTCAAGCAGTACTTGACACTCACAAAAATTTCCCAAGAGATATTAAACACACTGTTGGGCAAGAATGGATTAGAAGAGCAATTGCGCTTCCTACTTTTATAGTCCGGGCAAATATGTTCAAAAGTGAGCGTGAAGCATATCTTACTGATTTTATTTGTGAATTTGAGTTCTGTAAATTGATAGTTCGTTTAGCCGGTGAAAATCGTTGGATAAGTCGTAAGCAACAATCTCACCTTATGTATTTGGAGGCGACTGTCGGCAAACAAGTGACAGCATGGAAGAACGCATCAAAAGCAAAATATCGGAAACGTATTAACGAAACTGAAAAATAGTAATTGATGCAACGCACAGAGTATGGAAGTTTACGGATGACCATAGAGTTTGCGCTTCCGTGAGAAATGGGGGTACTACTGCCAAAATGTAGTTAAGGATAAGATAATGTACCCGATACACTGAGACCTCGGCGACGAACGCTTGGAACTTGAACCTGAACGACGGCAACCTCAACAACTGGAACACTAAGGTGTCGAACAGCAACTATGTGCGTGCCGTGGCAGCATTTCTCCGAAAGGTAATTTTGCGAATAAGTAATTGTAGTACAATATAAAATAAGTATTATCACATTAGTGCTGATATGGTGACGTATGAGGATTTGGTAGAGGCCTATTATGATTGTCGTGTACATAAGTCGCGGACAAACAACTGCATCAAGTTCACTCTTGATGTGGAGGGCAATCTATATGATATGATGCAAGCCATCAACAATAGAACCTACCAACCTAAACGCTCCATTTGCTTTGTTGTTAGTCGCCCCAAATACCGTGAGGTGTTCGCTGCTGATTTTGCAGACCGAATTATACATCATTATATCAGGTTACGATTAGAACCTATTATTGAAAAAGAATTTAATGACAGAACATTCAATTGTAGAAATGGGAAAGGCACATTAGCCGGGGTGTCACAATTAAAACGTGATATAATTGAATGTTCTCACCATTATACTAAAGATTGCTATGTGGCAACAGTTGATATTCATAGTTTCTTTATGTCTATTCCTAAAAAACTTGTTGAAGATTTAGTCATACAACTTGTTAATAAAAAATATGAAGGGGAAGACAAGGAGGATTTGATTTATTTGTGCCATGTTGTTTTAAGCCATTGCCCAGAGAACCACTGTATTAAACATTCATCAGATGAAATGTGGAATCATCTTCCAGCAAGTAAATCATTATTTACTAATGGAGATGGATTGGGAATGCCTATTGGTAATTTGCCATCTCAAATGTTTGCCAATTATTTGTTGAACTTGGTTGATTGGGCTATTGAAACAGATTGTGGTATTCAGTATCATGGTAGATATGTGGATGACATTTACCTTGTTGCAGAAACAAAAGAACAAATTTTAAACGCCATTCCGATTATCAGGGCACGCTTGGAATCATTAGGACTTAAATTGTCTCCAAAGAAATTTTATATGCAACATTACAGCAAAGGTATAGATTTTACCGGTGCTATAGTAAAACCTGGAAGGGTTTATCCTTTGAATAGAACTGTCACTTCATTTAGGCATAGTATCGACAGACTCAACCAGTGTAAAACCAAATCTCAGATAATAAAAGCATTGTATTCTGTAAATAGCTATTTAGGATTGATGAGGCAATATGATAGTTATGCCATCAGGTATAATGTTCTACATGGAATAGACAAAAGATTGTATAAGTGGATATATATCAAGGGAAGCATGGAAGTAGTTGCTCTAAAAAGAAAATATCATCCTAAAGCACGTATAAACTATAGGTTGTCACATGGGCTTAATTACAAATTGTCATTGCCAAAACCTATAGCTGTTTTTGAAGAAAGAGAAGATAGGATAAAATACATCAGACTATTAGCGGAGTACACTCCGGTCGATATTTTACCAATAAGCAAACTTAAAAAAGAGAGTAAGACTATTATTTAATATATAGCATAAGTTTAATTTTTAAATTATTGAGACATGAGTGAAATTAAAGATGTCAATGAGATTGACGAATCTGAAATCTTGACTCCTGAGCAGATTGCAGAAATTGAGGCACAAAAAAATCAAGAATTGTTTGGCGATAATGTCAAAAAAATCGGTGGATGTGCTGTGATAACCGTTGATAACGAAACTATTGCGGTTGAATTACCTGTTACCTATCCGCAACTGGTAACGGCGATTGTGCGGCATAAATATGGTCCAGACCAAACTGAAGCCATTCTCGCCAATATTGCTTCAGCACAGACGATGTGTGTATCTGAAGAAAAAGCAGATGAGTATTTGAACGAATACACAACATACAACAGCTGGAGAAGTAAGGCAAAAAGTATTGCGAAAGAAGTTCTTGGAATTGAGGGGTAACAATACCATAATGAAGAGCCGCCCTTGGAGTAATATCCTTGTGGCGGCTCTTTTTATGGCTATAAGTCAAACATAAAGATATAGTTACCACAAAAAACATAGCGATGAACTATTATTAATAAAAACGAATACAAATGTTACAATATAAGGTCAGAAGCGGACAAAACATATATGATGTTGCTTTAACTCTCTATGGTAGTGTGGAGGGTATTTTTGACTTACTTGTAAGCAATGAATGGTTAAACATGGATACGAAGTTATCTTATGGGATGACTCTCAATTACCATGAAGAGTTTGCAATTAATAAAGATATTGTTATATGGATAAAAGATAATAATATACTGGTAAAAAATGGAGAGCATGTGCACAACTATCTTGATATAGAAAAACTTATAAAATCACATATCCAAATCCATCATCAGGACATATACGATGAATTACAGCTTATGTCTCCGGATGAACAAGATATGTATTGGGAATCTTTATACATGCCACGAATGGTAATCCAGCAACAAGGACAATTGTCAGCCATCAAATTAAAACTGAGGCCTCAAAAACATCTGATTGTTGATTGGGGAGATTACACGCAACCACTTATTGTGGAAATCAATGAAGAACATGAAATTGAGCATTGTTATAAGGGAAATGGGCAACACACTATTACATTATATGGAGACTTTGAATTTGAATTGTTCGATTTGAGAGAAGTAAATGGCGTATATTATCCGCTTGGAACCATTTATGCCGACACATTTATGTCAGAACTGAATATTGAGGATTTAAAAAAACTGATAATAACACAATGAGAAGCGTAAGCCAAATCTATTCAGAAGCTGTTGCTACGAGAAACAATTACTTGCAGTTGACAGAATTAAATACAGGGAGAAGTAATAGCAAACTTAGCATGATTAACCTGCTGACGTATGTGGTAGCTGTCTGTATTCATACTTATGAAGCAATATTGGATTTGTTTCAGGTTAAAATCGTTGAAGTTCTTAATGGTAGGATTAACGGAACCCCGGACTGGTATGCTATCATGGCTAAAAAATTTCAGTATAACAATGCTACAGAAACAGGCGACCAATTGATTTTCAATGAAAATACCATGAAACTTGAATATGTTGATGTGGATGTATCACATCGAATCATTGAAAAAGCGGCTTGGCAAAATGATGAAAATGGGACCTCCTTGATACTTAAAGTATGTAAGGCAAATAACAATTCAAATGAGGTTAATAACGGAATACCGTATATGCCGTTGAATGACCACGAATTAACCGCATTCAGGATGTTTGTCCAACAGATAAAATTTGTAGGGGCAGACATTTATTGCGAAAGTTCTCCCGGTGATATTGTGACAATTGTTGCAGACAAATACAATCCGATATTTTATAATGACAGTTATGTTACGGCTGCGCAAGCACTTACAAACTTGCAACAAACCATGATTGATTTTGCCAATGAAATGGAATTCAACGGAATGTTCTACTATCAGTCTGCATTGGACGTGATAAGAAAGACAGAACACATTACTGATATTGGGAACAACATCAAAATTTATGTAAATTCATACAATAGCGAAGACCGAAAATATAATGAGCCGGTTGAATTGGTTGGCCGAATAAAATTGAAAAGTGGTTATATCCGATTACTTGATACGGATTCAGCAATAACAATAAATAGCGATAACTTGATATTGGTACCGGCTTCAAAAATGGACCAGTATTTTGAATCATTGAATTCTGAAAAATGATAAATATTGATTTTGCAAATATCAATAATGCCAAATTGATTGGGCGTCTCTTACCTTTTTGGGCAAGAGGAAAGAGAGTGTCTTTGTTTTTACAAGCGGTTCTTAGCCCTATTGCTTCAGTTCATAATTCATTTAAAATATGGGCATTGGAAAAATTTATAGAATGTCACATAACCGCTCAAAAAGCATCATTAGAATGGTATTTGAGATACAAACTCAAATCTCATTTTCATAATGAGAATGATAACTTTTTCATTACACATGGCATTAATGAATCATTGTCATGTTTTAGCAGTGATGTTTGGCGTAATGGATTACATTGGGACAACAATTTGCGTTGGAACGTGGACATGGAACCACTGGTGCACATGAATATGAATCTGTCCTGTATAAATACAGGTATGTGGGAAAACACGATGTTGTGGAACAATGCTCTTCTGTGGGATAATGAAAATAATGGCAAAAAATATAATGATGACTATTTGGAAATTGTTAATCAAACAAATGTCTATGCTCCAGCTATTATTGATACCGTAAATTATAACCACGAAGATTATGAACGTGATATTAGGAATATCATGTCCAAGTTTATGATTAACTTCAGCAAAATACATATTATAATTGCAGATACAGAGTGATAAATCAATAAATAATTTAGCAGTATGAAGATTTACAATTTTGGCAATGATTATGCCTTTCAGCAAAAACAAAAATTGGAACAGGAAACATCCAAGATGAATCCAAGTTCTGACAACAAACTAAAAGAAGAATTCAATGTTGAAAATCAAAATTCAGATGCCGGATCCGACAATGTGCTTGGTATCTCAGAAAAGCCGGAAACCGCAAAAAAGAAAAAAGAAGCCGGGACCAAAGGTGGAAAAAAGCAAGAGGGTAGTCAAGTTTGATGAGACTGCTGTTGGGCATTTTCTTTATGTTTATGCCCCTATTCAGTATTATCTATTAATGGAATACTGTAAAGCAATTAAGCAAGTCGAAAGAGGACAGCGTATAAAATATAATATAATTGAAGCTATAGCTATCAATAGTGATAACGCTGCTTTCAAAACAGCACGCTTTAGGAGGGCTCTTATAGCTTACCGGAGGTTTGGTACTCGTCCGTTAAGAAAAACTGGATGGTCTTTAAGGGATGCTGTTTATTATGCCAGAAACAGTCATTATATTCATGAAGCGGTAAAAATGAGAGGAACATAGCGATATATTTTTTCTGTTTGTTGTATGACAATTCCATAAAGGGCGTTACTCTCAAAAATACGATTAAGATTGAAGATGTCTTTCAAAAGACTGACAATAAGCAAATAAAAAACAAAAAATCCGTTGTTCTTGTAGAATGGCGGATTTTTTTGCATATATTTGGGGCAGCTTAAAAAATGAACAAAAGAATATGACAGCAATAGTAGGAGTTTTGAATAAACATGCTGTGGCAATAGCAGCAGACAGTGCAGTCACAATGGGGAACACTCACAAAGTGGTCAATAGTGCGAATAAAATTTTCACGCTGTCGAAGTATCACCCTGTAGCAGTGATGACATACAGTAGCGCATCTTTTATGGGTGTACCATGGGATATTATCATTAAAGAATATAGAAAACAGTTAAAAAATAAGTGCTTTGTAAAACTTGAATATTATGTGGATGATTTTATGAAATATCTGCATAAAGAGCATTTCTTTTGTGATAAAAAAACTCAAGAAACATATTTGCGATGGATGTTGGAATCCTTTTTTGACATTTGTCGTAATGAGATTTGTAATGAAAATCATATAGATAAAAAAGCTTTGAATGATACGCTGATTGAACAAAAATTAACAAATTGTATTGGAATATATAAAGCAGCCGATAAATGTCCTGATTTTGATTCATATTCATTGGTGAACTTTAAAAAATATACAGAAACATCTATACAAAATTTTGCGAATGAAAAGGGTTTTGCAAATGTTGATTTATTGTCAGAGTCTTTCTTCTACTATTTGTCGGTTAAAACACTTACTTATTCCTATACCGGTTTGGTTTTTGTTGGTTATGGTGAAAAAGAAATATATCCGTCACTTATTCCTGTGAATATCTCTTCATTAGTTGTTGATGGACATTTAAAATATTTTATTGATCAGACTAATGTTGCTAAAATTTCAGAACATGGTTCTTGGGCTGTGATAAGTCCTTTTGCACAAGTTGATGTCGTTCAAACCATAATTAGAGGAATCAATCCAAGTTTCCAAGATATAATTTATAATGTTATAGGAAAATCTATTGAATCTTATACAGATGCAATTACAGGTATTCTTGATAAGGATCCATCCACAATATCGGTATCAACAGCTATAAAGGGATTGGATAAGCAGTCTGTAATCAAAGGTATTACAACCCAAATAAACAAAGAGATGTTTAGTTTGTATTCAAAGCCATTGATTGATACGGTAGCACATTTAGATAAAGAAGATATGGCAAATATGGCTGAAAGCTTTATATCTCTTACATCATTGGTTCGTAGAATGCAACCTGGAGAAGAAACTGTAGGAGGTCCAGTAGATGTGGCTGTTATTTCAAAAGGTGATGGCTTTGTGTGGATTAATAGAAAGCACTATTTTAATCCTGAGTTAAATGCTTCATTTTTTAGTAATTATTTTAAGTAAGAAAGGAGCTTATTATGTATGGAACAATGACTTGCGATTTATGCCAAAATTCAAAATTGGAAGGAACCCTATTGACAAAAGAACAGGTTGAAGAAATTTCAACTCGTATATCTAAGAATGTCTCTGAGAATGTGTCAAAACAATTGGAAGAAGCTATCTCTGCTTTATCTTCCAAAAAGACAGATAAGGAAACAAAGAAAAAATGAATTATTCTAAAAAAAAGTCCGCTTCGCATTGTTTGTTTTAGCGGACTTTTTTTGCGATTGATTTATATGACTATCCGCATAACTCCCCAAATAACATGCTGCCATGTCGTCTGGAAAGTAATGCTAAGTCATTTATTTTTAAGTATTACGGCAGCTAAAATAGAGCTGCCCAGGACTCCTCCCGTAAGTTACCCATAGCCAATGTTATGAAATGGTTTCAATTGTCAGTAACACTGCCCGTTTCCAAGCTGTTTAATCACTGACCGAAGAGGTTGGGACTTGGATAAACATCCCAACGTTCCTATAACATTCATTTCTAACGTAGCACAGGCTGTACCTGTGCTTAGGCTAATCTGCTCATCCATCAATCACCCTTTGGGGAAGATTGCGGATAGTCAAATTGATTTATTAGCAACGTATTAGCTAATATACTTTATATTATTGATTTAGAATTTTTTTCTGTTTGAAAATGTTGCATTGAAAATAATTTTAGCTTCTGGCCCTCCATTGACTTTGGTTCCACATGATACATTGTGTAAAATTGAAGAACCCGAATTATACCATTTCTTTTGAACAGTTTCTATATCAGTATCTACACTAATGAAAAATTGATGAAATTGGGGCGATTCTCCAACATTGTGCGAGCATGTTAAATGATATTTCCATTCTGATGGATTGATAATAGCGCCACACAATCTACATTTACATTTGCCTTTAATCTTAATCCCCGTATCTAATACGCAAAAATAATTATGGAATCCCGATTCACAAATAATATCATGGAAGCGAGCTAAATGCTTTTTCCATTTCGTGAGTTTTAACACCTCTCCGCATAATTGACATTTTATTAAAGGGGCAGGTTTTGAATGCGTAGCAGCCTTAATTTTCTTGCTCGGTTTCATGTTATTCTATTATTTGTGTGTGTTGTTTTTAAATCATATTTTGGCGAGCTATAATTGCATTAATTGTAGCGTTAATTCGACTTGCAATCTGCTCATTATCGCCAACATGAATTTCAAATATTGGACGTGAAATGTTTAATGTATTAATGATAACTGAATAATTATGATAAATCTTATCTGGCTTCTTTTGATATTCTGTTGTATATTTTTCTGGGCCAGCAAGTAAAGTACCTGCTGTTTTACCAAACGACCGTTGCATAGAAGAGCGTTTGATTTCATTCCATAAATCCCCTTGAGTCACTGCAACAACAGTACCGGCTTTTATTTTCGGATTATCTACAATTTGAGAGCTACTTATATCATTGAATTTTAACCATGATGATGAAAAGTATATTTCTTGTTTTTCTTTAAAAATAAGTACGGTTCTTTGAGGATCCGATGGGGAAATCGGAATCATAACTTCAATTTCCCCATATTGATTTTTCATACTTTTAATCCATTCATTGAAATTATCTATCCTTTTTTGCACCCAATTACTTACTGCATAAGGATTTTCAGTATGGTGTTTGGGGGCCTGAGTTGAATTTGTGCTATTGGAGCTTATAAAACACACTAATGAAATCACGACAATAGCTGCAATGATAAGAAATAGTATAAATATAGCCATATACATTTTGGATTTTGTAATACATTCAATTTCAATCTCAAAATGGCGATGGCATAAACGAAAAGCGTAGAGCCATTGCCTTTCGTCTCGTGGTTCACCACAAACCATACTCAGTAAGGCAGGCTCTACGCTATATGCAGAACCGCCTAACACTGAGTATTTAACCTTATTCTATTCCGAGGTGGTGATTTCGAGACGAATTAGGTCATAATATGTCGCTTATAAGCAAATATGCTATACAAGTATCGCAAAAGTAAATATAATATATGAGAATAACAAATGAAATATCTGTTAATCACTGTTTTTATTACTTAGCGTAATTTTTCCAGAAACGATTAGTGATATTTCTCAGAATATATCCATCCACCTTATAGAGACGCTGGTTGGTCTTAGGCGAATTGAGACCACCCAATTTTTTTATATATGGTCCCAATTTTAAATAATCAAAGTTCTTATACTCAGCAAAAATAGAAAACCACTCCTGACCGCTGTACCAGCCAATTTTCAAATGAGGGTAAACCTGACGAACATATCCAGCGAGTTTATTGACTTCATCCGGTTCCATGTCCCCACCCATAAAACATACACAAGTCACCTTCTTAGACAAAGACTTAACCCAATCATCCAATGAATCTTCTGTTAATGGAGTTCCTTTGTCTTCCCACAACATTTTCGCATGACATCCTTTGCATCTTAATGGGCAGTTTGCAATATTGATTACAAGAGACACCTCACCAGGTATCTCCTGTAATCCAATTAAGCTATTATAGTATTTAAGCATAAATTAATTACACTTGGAATATCCACAAGAAGGACAAGACATACATCCTTCTACCATACTCAGTTCCTCTCCACATTTAGGGCATTTAGGATTCTCAACCTCAGTAAAAGAGTTGCTGGTTTCTACCTTATATATAGGCTTTATGTTTAGCTCTTTCTGAATCTCATTATACATATCCATTAGAGCAAAACCAATAGCAACAGGGCAAGACGAACCTTTAGAGGTGTCTTTTTTAGTAGCTCTTCTAACAGCGTATGATGGACAAGTGCCTGAACTCATCAATTGGTCAACAATCTTTTCTATGGGAACATTTGCTCTTGCGGCCAAAGATACCATACGAGAAAGTCCTACCATAAACAAAGCACATCCACCTTGTGACCCTTTACTAAAATAAGTTTCCAATAACTGACCTGTATGCCGGCAAAAGAACCCAGTCAAATGCAGTGTTCCGCATCCAGTAACCAAAGTACGCTTGCGACCGATACAATCATCTGAAGTCTTTTTTACCTGAGTAGGGATGAAAACAGGCTTATCTTCCGGTTTACTATCAGTATCCTCTTCTGTCTTCTTGTTTTTATCAGTAGAAAGAATACCCTGGCGATTGCATCCGTCCCTCCAAATTGTGACTCCTTTTAGACCTTGCTTCCAAGACTCCATGTAAATATCAGCAACCTCTTCTACGGTACAGCTGTTTGGCAGATTAATTGTCGAGCTGATCGAAGCGTCAATATAGCGTTGCAATACACTTTGTACTTTAATACGGTCTTTATAATGGATGTCTGAAGCAGATACAAAGTAATCAGGTAACATATCGTTGCCAGTTATGCGCTTATAATCTGAAACAATCTTGGTATCGACTTTATATGTTGTCTCTTTGCTGTTTAAAGATATGGTCCTTCTATTATATGAGAAAGCATAATTAGGCTCTACACCGGTGCTTACCTGAAGCATGGTTCCAATAGAACCGGTAGGTGCGCAAGTAAGCAATTGTGAATTATAAAGTCCATTTCGTTGAATCTCGTCAATAAAGGCTAATGGCAATTCAAGATTTTTCACGAAGTCTGATGTGGTAATTGTTTGCTTTATTAATCTTGAACATTTAGGAAACGCTCCACGCTCTTTTGCAAGTTCTAATGATGCAAGTATCGAATTGGTGGCAATTTCTTTGTAAACCTCATCTATAACTTCCAAAGATTCTTTGGAACCATACTTTAACCCAAGCATAATAAGCATATCGCCTAATCCAAGGGTGCCAAGACCAATTTGTCGCCAATCTCCAACAGTTTCACGCTGTTCCTGAAGTGGATGTAACGGCAATCCTTCTATTAAGACATCATTTAATGCGCGTATAGCTGTTATAGTGGTACTTTCTAACGATTCATAATCTATATATGCCTTATCTGTAAATGGATCAACAACAAATTCAGATAGATTAATGCTTCCAAGTAAACAGGAACCACCTGCCGGTAAAGGCTCTTCTGCGCATGGATTTACCCCAGCATACCTAAATCCACTGTTTTGGAGTAAATTATAGTTTGAAATTCTATCCCAATACAGCATGCCAGGTTCTGCCATTTCCCAATTCCTTTTTGCAAGCAACAAGAACACTTCTCTTGCATTAACGATCTTCTTGATTTCACTTCCATCTTCCATCGTAAAATGAAGAGTGAAATCAGAATTCTCATCTACTGCCTGCATAAAAGAATCCGTTACACGTACTGAAATATTGGCTTTAGTGCATATATCCAAATTAGACTTCAGATTGATGAATTCAATCAAATCTGGATGTTCACATGATATGCTAATCATAGTTGCTCCTCTACGCCCTTCTTGCCCGATAAGACCGGTTATGTAACTATAAAAGTCCATAAAACTGGTAGTCCCGGTTGTACTTTTTGCAGCATTATTTACTGGTGCTCCTTTGGGGCGTAGCTTGCTAACATCAATGCCGCATCCCCCGCCATAACTAAATGTTCTTGCAAGTTTGGCACCGGTTGCAAAGATAGATTCGAGATTGTCTTCTGGAGGGGTAATAACATAACAGTTACTATAGGTAAGGCTTCTTCCTTTTATACCTCTGTTAGATAAGATTCGCCCTCCAAAAATGAATTTCTTCTTTCTGATAAGCTCTTTCACATCTTCATTTGAGCCAGAAACGCGGTCAAGCCACTGTTCAAATGTCTCATTGTCCTGCTGATACTTGTTTTTCCATATTGTTATAGGAAGTTCCTCGTTGTTCAGCCATTCATTTACAGTCATTTCTCTTTTATTCATTATGTATCAATTTTAAATGTTAAGCCGGAATGATTCCCAGCCTGTACATATTAATAGATTCATATCACCATGCAGAATATTCAGTGATGTCAGGCTCATCTGTATCTGAAATTTCTTCATAATTGGTAATCGGATATGAATGTTCCAGATACCTGATCTGATGAATCAGATTGTCAATACAATCTCCCTGGATGAAATTGAGAATAATGCTACACACCAATAATATGAATAAGATAAGGATGTAGTCGTTGTTCGATTTTTCTTGTTTCATTACTTTTGGATTTAATGAAACACTGCTCTCATCAATTATATATTATTTTTTTAACTTCCCGGATAGAGAGAAGGAGTGAGGTAAAGAGACATTTATCCCTATAGGGGTATGTGCGCCCCGTTAGGAATAGTCTCTTTTTGCTGTTATAACTTTCCGGCGTATCGGTCAGTCGTTCGGCATTGGAGGCACCTCATACAGAATCGGTACTGGCGTATCTTATTTACAGCTCTGTCACTGCACCTTTTACAGTTCCCCTTAACGCCCAGTATTTGTTGTAGCATAAAAATTGCATCAAATACCATTATCCTTGGGTAGCCTTATGCCTCGGCTCTTGAACGTGACTGGCGGTTTCTGTCATCCCTTCTACTCACTTATGGGTGTTACTGAAGTTATCTCTCTGTCATCTTATGATGGCATTGGCTGTGTCGCGCACTGCCGCTCCCCATAGATTTTTCGTTCAAAGGACATTGAAGAATGTCCATATTGCATTTTAATCAGTTGTTGAATTGCTTGTGGAAGATGTAGAAAAATAAAAATCCGCAAGCTGGTGATGGGTCGCTTGCGGATTTTAAATATATTTGTCGAAGACTACGAGGTCTTTGGCATAATATTCTTAATATATGTATGCGCTTTGTTGACCCATCATCTTCAACATTGCGTTGCAAATATACGGTGTTTTTTTATACTACAAAAATATTTTTGATTAAAATCGTATATAAGAATACATATTTAACTTTTGTTTTATTTTGCAATGTGTATATATATTAATGTATATGTGCGTGTATATATTGTACCTTGCTTTGATGATGTACATTGTTTGGTTGTTTATTATGATTGATTACCAGTGATTTATCAAAAATATAGTGTTCAGTGCTAATTTTTTTTATATAATTATTTTGTGCTTTCGGAAATGTTTTTCTACATTTGCAATTGGAAACATGATTAATCAACATTATAAGCAATTGTTATGAACAAGAAAACATGATTAGAGGAAAAGGAAAATTGATTAAGGTAGCCGGGAATACGGTAGTTGACGAATTTTATCGAGCGTGTGAAAAGCTGCCGGACAATGACAATTATTTGTTTGTCATTTGTGACGATACAAAAAATAGGAACTTACCTTATTTATCCTATTTTTTTTCCGTAGTATTAAAATACATTTCGGATTCTTTACCGGACCATCCGGGTACTACGGCTCTCTACAAATATTTTGAGGATATGTTTGCTCCGATACATACCGTCAAAGTAAACAATAAACAATTTGAATATTGTGAATTAAAATCGGAGAAAGCAAGTGATGTCAACAACATAATAGAGAAGGTTGTTGAATATGCCCTAAAGGAATGGGGCATTGAGGTTCCCAGACAAGAGGATTTGAAAGACCCTGAAGTTAGGGAACTGCATAGCCAAGCCTACCTGAATCAGGAGGTAGAATGGAGCAATTTTATCTCTTCGCGCAAAAAAGTATCTAAAGATGAGCGAAGAAACAAGAAAACTGAGCGCATTTGAAGCGTTCGCACAAATCCAGCAAACGTATGCTGAAGCTGAAGAAAAAGCAAAACAAGAAGCCGGTTCTCCCAAGGTTGAGCGTTTTAGAATAGGAGAAGATGGCGAGTATTCAATCCGCATTTTGCCTTTGGCTCCTAATTTTGATGAGAATGGTAATATCTTGCCTATGGAGCGCAAGGGATATGAGTATGCAGTCCATCAATTCTTTTTAACTATCAAAGCACCTGCAAAAAAAGGTGGTAAGACAAAGAAGCTGAGTATTCCGGTTATTCGTACTACAGACAAAGAGGTGGGTTTCTCTGTTGATTTGATTGATACTTATCTCAAGATTGCTAAAGAAATGTATGCTGATGATGAAAAGTTAATTAAATTCATATCAGACAACGCATACAGCGGTGGTCTCCGTTGGAATTACCAGCACGCAATCATGGTTCTTGATGTTTCAAGTGACAAAGAACGTGCAAAAGGTCCGCAATTGTGGCAATGCTCACATAGCCAGTATAAAGACCTTGATTCGGCAAAAATGCGTCTGTGGAAAGAATTACGAGAAGATGGCGAACAAGAGACATGCCCGATTTCCAGTTTTACAGGTGCTTATCCCGTTAAAATTATTCGTAGCAATAATAATGGTAAGACTGAATATACTGTTGAAATTGGCCGCAAAACCCTTAACATCAAAGAGGAGGAAGCTGAAAAATTGCTTGAACTTCCTCGTATTCCCGAACAATTGTATCGTTATACAAGATACCAATTTGAAGCAACTTTGGTATTCTTGCAGCAATATGATGAAGAGCACGACATGGAAGTATGTAAGGAGCCGGACTTCATAGAGGCTGTAGAGAAACTGAAAGGTGAGCTTCCAGCAGATGACAATTCACACTTTGATTTGAGTGGCGCTGCTTCTAAGGATAGTAGTAAGGAAGAAACTACTATTGATTCTTTATGGGCCGAATATGATGTTATCGTTGACCAAGATTTGAATGAAAAATCTGATGAATATCAGGAACTTCGTGAAAAGATTCGTCAATTTATTGAAGATAATGGCATTGATGTTCGTATATCTCGTTCAAAGAACAATCAGCAGTTGCTTGAAGAAATTGATGAAGCGTTAGATGAAAAGGCTAAGGATAAGCCAAAAGAGGAAAAGAAAGAAGAAACTGTTGTACAGCCATCTCGTCGTGCTCCGAAACCTAAAGTTGAAGAGCCGGAAGATAAACCTGAAAATGGCGATGATAACGATGGTGATGGTAAAACGGAAGAAGAAAAAGTGGATGAAACACCTCGTCGCCGCCGTGCTCGGCCTGGTAGAGAAGAGAATGAAGAGGCTCCAGCAGAAAAAACTGAAGATGAAACATCTGAATCTACTACAGAAGAAGAGGTTCCACGTCGCAGACTTCATTCCCGTCGTTTAAGATAATTCCTGTCTTTAGATAATTATTGTGTGGTAGAGAGGGTATTGGGATGGTACCCGTACCCTCTCATTTTTTTAATTTTCAAAATAGACAGGAATTATGAAAGAAGCTATTGCTTTATTAATTAATGATATACACGTCAGTAAAGATAATATCTCAGATTTTAATCAGAATTGGGATGAAATGCTTGCAATATGTAAGCGTGAGGACATTGCTGACATCGTAATAGGTGGTGATATGTTTACTTCCAGAGCATCACAAACATTGGCAACATTACTTGCTGTCAAGAATGCTTTGAACAGGGCTGTGGCTCAGGGTTTATATATCACAATTGCAGAGGGAAATCACGATCTTGTGGACCAAGAGTCTTTTGAGGGGTATAATCATCTATGGGTTGGTCTGAAAGGCATCGAAGTTATAGATGTATATAAGGTGTTGATATGGGAAGATTGCGATTTTGCATTGCTTGTAATGAGTTATTTCCCAGAAGACGGTTCTTTTTTAGAACGAATGTATCATGCAGTTCAAGATACATTAAAACAGTACCCGAATATTTCTCAAAATGATATTATACTTTACATCCATGAAGGCGTGCATGGCGCTTTAGGGGATTTTGAAATTCCATGTGAACTTCCGCAGGAGCCTCTACTTGGATTTAAGGCTGTATTGTGTGGTCACTATCATAACCGTGTAAAAATCAAGAATACAAATATCGAATATATTGGTTCATCACGTCAGGGCAACTTTGGGGAGGACGAGAATAAAGGATACACAATTTTGTATTCTGACGGTTCCTATAGGTTTGTTAAGAATGAAGTGAATACACGTTATGAAACTATAGAACTGGGTGCTGACAAGGTTGACAATTTTCAGCTTAATAAAGATGACCGGTACAAGTATAAAGTCAAAGTGAAATGCAATGAAAAGCAGGCTAAACTCTTTGACAAGCAAAAGTTATTGGATTTAGGCTTTAATAAAGTCGAAGTCATAACGGAAAACACATTACCGAAAGAGTCTGCTGTATCTGGTATTCAGGAAAAGTATGACAAACAGGGTATTAAGAAAGGATATCAGAATTATTGCAATGAAAATTCAATAGATAGCAAATTAGGTATCAAATACTTGGAGGGTTAAAATCATGTGGAAATTAGCAGAAATTAGAATTAACAATATAGTATCTTTTCACGAGGCTTCACTTTCCATAGAACAGGGTGTGGCAACACTTATATTCGGAAAGAACGAAGACAATGCTTCTCAGCCTTGCAATGGGTCTGGTAAATCGTCCTTAATTGAGGCTATTTCTTTCGCTTTGACTGGTGAGCAGTTGCGCAAGGTTAAGAGCGTTGAAGAAATTATTAATGATCATGCTGAAAATGCTTATGTGTATGTTAGGTTGACAAATGATTATAATAATACAACATTTACTATCGAGCGTACCATCAGTCGTAATGCACCGCAAAGTATAGAGTGCCATAAATATGATTGTGCCGGTGTAGAGATTGAAACTGACAAGACAATTCAACCTACGGTATCTGATTATAACAAGTTCATTCTTTGTGAAATCGGGTTAACAAAGGATGAGATTTATAATAACTTTATTCTTTGCGATAATAAATACGAGAGCTTTTTTGATTGTTCGGATAAGAATAAAAAAGAAATTATCAATCGTTTTAGCAATGGAGTGATTATAGACGATAGCATTGACAGATTGCAACAAGATATGGCTCCTGTTGTAAGTGAATTGACTGTGGCCAATAACAAAGTAGTTGGTATCAACGGATCTATTTCAGCTATTAAGAATGAATTGGAACATGTTGATGAGAAAAAAGCAAATGCTCGACAAGAACGTGGCGCACGTATAGAACGATTGGACGAGCAGATACAGAAGTGCCGTTCAGACATCGAAGTTGTTGAGGAAAAAAGAAAAAAGGCAGAATCGAGATTGATTTTGCTCAACGGGCTTCAAAAAGAGGTAAAAGGGTTGGACGAGTCGAATTTGTCTTTACTTGAAGCATACAATGAGATAAAAGCAATGTGTGAGGATAATGAGCTTGAAGCTGTCAGTGAATTTGATAAAATGTCCGAACAGTACAAAAACTTGTTGTCCGAACAGAAAAATAGTATCAAGCAAATTAACCGACAAATTGATGATGCTACTGCTACTCTCAAACAAAGCAAAGATGAGCAACAGAGATATGCAGAATCTTACAAGAAACATTGTGACGATGAAACAAAATTGACAGAGAAAGATATTGCATTAAAGGAGAAAATCAATGCAGAAATCTCAAAGATAGATGTAAAACTTGATAAAATTGAAGAGGATATTAATGCCAATAAGAAACGCCAAGCAGAATTAAGCGCATTGATTTCCAGAAATGAGACTTTGCTTAATGGAGCGGTGATCTGCCCGAAATGTCAGCATAAGTTTTTTGTTAATGAGGATATAACTGTTGACGATGTAAAAAAGACATTGGATGACTTGCGTTCAGAAGAAAGGACAAAGAAAGAGGAAGCCGCAAAATTGATAAAAGAATTTGATTTTGTTGATGAAGATGGGGCTAAAAAATCAGAAGAGATTGATTCCATTAATGCAAAAATGAAGGCTCGCTCTAATGAATTGGATGCTGAATACAGGGAATTGAAATCCCTATCAGGAAAAGTGGACCAGGCAGAAAATAGTGTAATATCTCTTCAGAAGCAGCTTGCAAATGCTGAGAATGAGCTTGACCGGTTGAATGGTAAAATTGAAGTAATGCGTAATCGTTTGTTTGGTGAAATTACTGGAATCTTAGAGGGGCGAGTTATGAACGGCAAGAATTACATTGAACAGCAGGATTCATCAATTGTGTTCTTGAAAGGGCAAATGAGCCAATACCAGCAGTCCAAAAAAGAGCTTATTGAAGCTCCTGAAACCGATTTTGAAGCATCATTACAAGAGTCATTGGAGAAATATCAAGATGAACTTAAATCAGCTCAGAAAATAGCTTCAGAAATTGAAACTAAGTATAATAGGTTGAAAGAGCAAGAACTTCATTTTACAATGTTCAAATCGTATATCGCTAATAAGAAGATTGATGCTCTTTCTCATATTGTAAATGACTTCTTGGAAAAAATCGGTTCTGACATCCGACTTAAACTGGAAGGATTCACAGTTACTAAGACAGGTAAGTTTAGGGATAAAATATCTGTGCAAGTGATGAGAGACGGTATTGACTGTGGCTCTTATCATAAATTCTCCGGAGGTGAAAAAGCAAGATTGAATTTGGCTTGTATTCTGTCATTGCATACTCTGACAAATTCCAATTGTGAAGAAGGAAAAGGGCTTGATTTTATCATTATAGATGAATTGCTTGACAAATCTGATGAGGTTGGCATGGCGACTTACTGTGAAGCTTTAAACAAACTTGGCCAAACAGCTTTGCTTATTACTCAGGGTGGCATATCTGAAGGGTATCCGCATAAGCTATTAATAGTTAAGAAACAAGGTGTTTCAACAATCCTTAAATAATAGTATTATGCAGAAATTGACAGAAGAATATGTAAGCCAACTCAAAAGAGGCGATATTATGGCATTTGATGTAGCTACTCATTGTGGTTACTATACTCTTGGTGATTATGGAACTGCTCATTTCCCAAACACAGAAAAGGCTCCTAAAAAAATGGGACTTGATTATGCGCAACATAAGGCTTTCAGAAAATGGCTTATAGATATTTTGACCTCTCATAATATCAAAGCTGTTGCGGCAGAAGATGTTGTGTTCGGTCATTTTGTGGACTTCAGAAAACTTTGTGAATTTAGGGGTATTTTGTTTGAAGTATGCGAAACGCTGGATATACCAATAGTGACTTTTAAGCCATCTGATATAAAGAAGCATGGTACAGGTAAGGGTAATGCGGATAAAAAGATGATGATGGAGTTCGCAGAAAAGCGTTATCACATTGAGGTAAATGGTGACGACAATCTTGCTGATGCGATTCATATCTACATGTATTTCATTCATCGGTATAAACTTTAATAAGTGGCGGTATGATTGGAATTTATTTAGAAAATCAAATCAATAAATGCAGTTTATGTCATCAAAAATGCCGTCAAAACCGGACAAATCAACTGCTAAATGTAAGCAGTTAAGTCCAAGTGAAAAAGAAATACTTTTCAATAAGTACATTGTTCCTAATTTCAGTAGCATAAAAAGTCTTACAAGGAGATATACTGATAATTATCAGGATGTTGATGAAAATTACAATTATTGCCTGGCTCAATTGTTTAATTATATAGGGTCATATAATCCAGATCAGAAACTTGATACATGGATTCATATCTGTGTCAAGCGAGCGTGTTTTCATCAAAATAAAAAACGTTCAGAAGATGCTTCACATTGGACCGATATAGAAATGTGCACCAATGAAGACATTTATCAAAATGGAACGAATATGATTGTTGATGCGGGATTCGGAACATTGATAGATAATATATCAGATCAAATGTATAACGCATTAATGCAAATCCCTCCACAAAGATTATCTCCATTTATGATGTATGTACAAGGACATCGTATAAGGGAGATAACTGCTGCCGAATGGAAAATGGGACATCTTGAAAAACGAAGTGAAGATGTTGTGAAAAGTCGGATATATTGGGCTAAAAGAGAATTGCAATACATACTCAGACAATATGGAATTACAAGAAAGAACCGTAAAGGTCCGGCAAATGATCGAGACCGTAGTGAAGAGGACGATTAATCCTAAATGGAGGTTTACTCAAAGCGGAATTGCTGCAATCTATTTACAAAATGGGTTGCAGCAACTACCCTCCTTATTTGGGGTATCGGATATTGATGATGAGAGAATTGTAGATTACCTCATTTATCAGTTGTATCGAATGCGCTCATATATTGCAGATGGTTCATGGCAATACACTTGGCTGTTTTCAAATTCTGCTATGGATAAATTTAAAAAGCAATTTTTAAGTGCTGACGGGAAATCCGGGATGAATTATTATATCAATCAATGGTTGGATGAGGCAGAATTGTCACGTAGTAAATTAACTGTAATAATAGCACAACCAAAACCTAACCCATTGAGAAAAATGGTTTATCTGGCTTCTGAAGAGCCGATAAAAAAGAGGTTCTTGAATACAGAAGATGGATTAGCGTTATGTCAGCGTTCGACTACAGGATGGAGTCCGCTGTCTGAAACTTGTGGACGATGTGATTACTGGGTTGAGTGTGGAAAAATGACCGCTAAAAAGTACCCAGAGCTTATGCGGTTTAGAAAAGAAGAATATGGCAGGAAAGAAAAATGATAATGTATTGACATCTGAGTTTTTGGCAGAATTGTATAATTGTGCCATAACGAACAATCAGATTTGTTCAGTAGTATCAAGATACATGGAAGATTCATTTCTTCCAGACCAACAATATCAGATGCTTAATTCTGCATTGAAGAGTTATTTCGCAGAATATAAGACTGCACCGCAATATGGTATCATTACGCAGCGCTTATCCTCTTCAAGATCAGTTTCAGAATTGCTGGAAGAGATTCGTGAAGTGGCGACAAGCGTAGATCTGGACGGTATCAGAGACCAGTTTGAAGAGTATTTGAAATTGGTCCAGTTCAAGAAGATTTTTAAGGAGGTTTCTAAAAAATATGAGGATGGTGAGCGTATTGGCGCAATGATGTCCTTTACAAGAGAAGCTGTTAAATTACAGCAATTTACATTAAAGCCAGAAGAGTTCATAGATATTGCTCAAACTTATGAAGAACGGTTGAGAGAAAACAAGGTTCGTAATGATAATCCTGTTTCTAAAATAGTAAATAGCTTTTATATTGATGGACTGGATGAACTGAACCAAGGTAGGAATTTGCGAACACAACTTTCGTTGTTCCTTGCTATGTCCGGTGTTGGTAAAAGTCATATAGCACGTTGGATAGGCTATAATGCTGCATATATAAGTGGACTTGATGTATTGCATATTCAACTGGAAGGTGCTGCATCAGAAACAACAGATGCTTATTCTGCAATGCTAAGTGGCACCACAACTTACGAATATGAGAGTGGGAAAGTCAATAATCATACATTAGAGCATTTGAAAAGTCTGCTTGATACTTATAAAGGGACATTGAAAGTAAAGGCTTACCCTAAATTTGGAAAAGAAGTATCGACTACGGATATTAGAACGGATTGTGATAAATATAGGGAAAAATTTGGGAAATACCCTGATGTTGTAATTGTCGATTCGCTTGACCTCTGTACTGATTCTTCAGGAAAGAACTGGGATGCAAAATCATTGCGACATAAACGTATCGCTACAGCTCAAGACTTGAAAGACCTTGCTGGTGAAATAGACGGCTGGTTAGTTGTAACGTATCAGGCTACCATTGAAAATCCTGAATGGGTGAATGATGAGAAGAATGTACTTACAGCATTTAATACATCTGAATGTAAGGGGTTGCAGAGACCTTGCACACATCTTATATCGTTGAATCAAAGCAAGAAGGAATATCGCGAAGGGACCATGAGACTTTATGCTGATAAGTTTAGATTTTGTAAAAAGGGAGAACCTTTTAGGATTGCTTTAGACTATGAGCATGAAGTCTTCTATGATAGGGTGCGAACATTAAATTTACCGCAGGAATAAATGATTAAAGCAATTAAATAAGCTGATTACACACAATGATTATCACACCAGAAATGCAGCGTTCTATTACAGAAGAACTGCTTTATGACTTTAGTGGCAAGATGGACGGGTCTCGCCGGAATATACTTATACAACATTGTCCTTTCTGTGGGCATGACGGTTTTAAGTATGGCATTTATGTTGGAAACAATCTTGGAAAGAAGCGCTTTGGTATGTCTAATTGCTATCATTGTAACAGGCGATATGGTTCATTGAAGGAAACTCTGAAAGCACTTGGAAGAGATGATTTACTCCCAAAAGAAACGGCGCAACTTGATGACTCAGAAACAGATATTTCATCCATGTTTGATGATGAAATAGATGATGAATTAGTTGACGCAGTAATGCCGGATGGTTATAAACGCTGTTACAAAAATAGCTATTTAAAATCACGTGGTTGGGTTATGGATGATTATGAATATTTTCCGGTTGGTACTAATCGTGGTTTTAACAGAGAGTACAATGATTATATTATTTTAGAGGTTCGTGATGAGGGGCGATGCGTTGGATTTGTTGCACGTAGCATTCTTAGTAAAGATGAGATAGATTCATATAATTCCAGACATCATTTTAAGATACGTCGATATAAAAATTCAGATGAACGTATGGGTAATGGATTTTCTAAAATGTTATATAATTATGATGCTATTGAAACAATGACTACTCACTCTGTAATTCTGTGCGAGGGGCCATTCGATGTTGTTGGGCTTAATCGAAAATTAGAACTTTATGACAACAAACATATTGTTCCGGTAGCAACTTTCGGCAAAAAGATTAGTCAGGAGCAAATGTTTAAGTTGCAGAAAAAAGGTGTTGAACAAATTGTGATAGGCTATGACAATGACGCAAAAGAAACCACATCCAGAATTGCTATGGAATTGGAAAAATACTTTGACGTATTGATTGCTGATATACCTAATGGCGTTGGTAAAGACTGGGATGAAATGGATGTTGAGGATATCTATGATGTCTTTGCTTTTAATTTAAAAACGATTCGTGAATTTAATCTTGGATAAAATGAGTGAAGCAGTAACATTAAAAGAATGGCTTGATAATCATCATATAACTTATTCTCTAAGAAAAGATGTATTGGTTATTCCTGGATTTGGTAGATGTTTAATTCAGGAAAATTACGACCATATTTTCAAACAGAATAAAGATGGGGAGGCTGTTTTTAATTCTATTGAAAACATGTCATATCTTTTGGCTGATGATATTACTTATATCGTTTTCCCATTTGGTTGCAGATGGTTTTATGTGGATATCCGCAAAGACCCATTGGATTTACAATTTCAAATACTTAGATATGTTGGTGATTCTCCTGTATTTGAACATAAATGTGAATTTTATCCGCTTGGTATCCACTCTGGATATGAATTACTAAATGGAAGTGGTTTATTGAAAGATTGGTGCACAAAAACAAAATTTTTAGGATATAAAGGCTTATCTGTTGCGGATAGAAATACAATGGCAGCGTCTTTGGACTTACAGCAATCTGCAACAGAAAAGGGTATTAAATATTGTTTTGGCTATTCATTGACAGTAAATACCGGGAAAGATAAAGTTGGGGTTAAAATATATTCAGCTACGCAACAAGGGTTTAAAAATATGCTCCGTATTCAAAAGGCAATAGCTGTTGACAATATAGACACCAAAGAGATTAACCTGATTGATTTTTTGAATTTGGCAGATGGTAATACTTTGGTATTTGATAAATGGTCCGGGCATTGGCTGACTGACAATAAGGGAATTCTTCAGGATTTTATTACAGCTTTTTCTGGGTGGGTGTTTTTTCAAGTTGATACGACTGAATATCGTGCTGACAGAATAGATTCAACTCTTCTTCAAAGTCAAAAGGCATATTTTGATAATTTTTATTTAGGTGATTTAGAATATTACATGAATATTCGTCCGGTTCTTATTCAAGATGTATATTATTTGGATAAAGAGGATTGGAAGACAAAAATCATTCTTAATAAAATTGATACTGGTGCGGCGCATGAACAGTCGCATAATCAATATTTGAAAACTATAGACGAATTGTATAATGAATTTAGATTTCTATTCTCGGACCGATATGATGATGATGTGTTTTATGATATGTGTGAGTCCACTGCCGACATTATTGAAAATGCCACAGCTGCTTATGATTTGAGTGATAACTATGCCCCTAAATATGATATGACTCCACAGGAACAGGCTAAATATGGCAATACGCTTAATATGTTTCATCAATTAATTGAAGAGGGGTTTAAGAAGCTGGTTCCAGAGGGAGAGGAAGAGCGGTATCGTAAACGTGTTGAATATGAAAAATATGTCATAGAGAGTACGGATAACATAGATTATTTCTTGATTCAGAGAGATGAGTTGAATTGGGCGCAAGAAAATGGTATTTTGACTGGAATTGGTCGTGGATCTGCCGGAGGATGTTTATTGTTATATTTGATGGGCATTACATTTATTGATCCACTTAAATATGATTTGATTTTTGAGCGTTTCCTGTTACCTGAGAGAGCCGGCCTTGTGCCTGATAAAGTAACAATAGTGGCAGAAGAAATTCAGTCCTCGGATTATTTTGAATTGGTTTTTGAAAACGGGGAAAGACTCTTGCTTGATAAAGATGCAGAATTGGTTGTAAATCGTAATGGAGAGCAATTAGTTGTGTATGCAGATGAACTGCAAGAAGGTGATGATATTCAGTTTGATAATTGTGATTTACTTCACACATTGCCTAATATTTTGCAGTATGAAAATTCAATCCATAATCAGAAAAACTAACACTGTATTAGTGAATGACTGTTATGCCGGAGACGGGTATGTAAAGCGTAATCATGGTTCATTGCCAGATATTGACTCAGATTTTAATGCGGAACGTAGGGATGAGGTTAAGGCATATTTAGAGAGAAGATATAATAAAGATGGGTTACAGAGGGTGTTTTCGGCCGGTACATTTACTACTGAAAAAATTAAATCAGTGATTAAAGATGTGGCACGAACTTATAAAATTTCACAAGCCACTACTAATTATCTTACAGCTATTCTTGATGATAATATGACGTGGACGGATTTGATGAAAATGGCATCAACCGATAAACGCATGAAGGATTTTATAATGAAATATCCTGATGTATTTGAAGAGATTTTGCCAATCATGGGGCAGGCACGTTCTGCCGGTATTCATGCGTCCGCACTTATTATTACTCCAGAATTTGTTAAAGGTGAGCGTGTTGAGTGTTTTGATTTGTTGCCGATTAGAAAAATGGGCGACCTTCTTGTTTCTGAGATTTCTGGTAATGATATTGATGCAATCGGTATTCTTAAAAATGATGTTCTCGGTATCAGGGAGCTTACAAGACTTTCCGATACATTGAATCTTGTTAATGATGAGTATGGTGTGCGCTATACCATATTGGAAATTGCATCAAAATACTTGAACGACCCGAAAGTCTTCAAGATCATTCGTGAAGGGAATACTCAGGGGGTATTTCAAATGGGCGGCGAAGGAATTACGAAATTCATTAAACGGCTTGCTCCAGATAATGTCAATGACCTTATCGCATCAGTGGCTTTGTTCCGTCCTGGACCGTTAGATTCGGGTGCGGCTGATAATTATGTTCGTGCTAAACGAGGTGAATATGAACCGACATATTTGTGGGGAACGTATGAAATACTTAAAGATACATACGCTCAAATGGTTTATCAAGAACAAATATCTCGTGTCGCTCAAAAAGTTGGTGGTTTAAGTCTTGGTGATGGTGTCAATTTGGTCAAGGCTTTAAGTAAGAAAAAATTGGAGAAGGTTCGTAAATTTCAAGATAAGTTTTTCTCAGGTGCTAAACAAAATGGATGCCCCAAAGATGCGGCTGACCAGATTTGGAGTAATGTTGAGGATGCGGCTAAATATTCATTTAATGCTTGTATAGGTGGGCATGAATATCTTTGGGGCAAACACAAAGAAAAAGGACGTGGCACAAAGATTAATATTGGTGATATGTGGCGCACGACACATGATTGTAAATGGGCAAAAGAAAATGGTAGATTATCTCTTAGGCGTAAATATAATAAATATGGGTATGGCACTTGCTGGTCTTTGAATGAAGAAGAAAAATTGGTCATAAACAGAGTTGTTGATATCCGTTATCAAGGAATTCGTCCTGTGTATCGAATAACATTGGCAAATGGTTCAACTATTGATGTGACGGATAATCATAAACATCCAACTCTTAACGGTGAAAAACGCACAGACCAACTGGTTCCCGGAGAGGATTTTATGTTTATAAGAGTTGGATGGATAAAAGAAGACACGTCATATCGTTTTACGGATAGAGGGCAGCAAAACGATCCACGTTATCATTCAAATGATAATGTGGAGACATATACCATCAATACTAAAGCAGGTCAATGTGGCTTTATCAAACGTGATACAAACTATACAAAATTAGAGTATTACGAAAAAAATCTCAAAAAGGATTATTGTGAAATTTGTGGCTGTAAAGATAAACGCTTAGAAGTTCATCACATTAATGGAGATCATTCAGATGTAGGTGAAAACTATTCAAATGTACAAACTATATGTGTTAGCTGTCATAAAAAGGCACATTATCAAATGGGGCGCACGAAAATGGGGCGCAAAGGACTTGGAACAGCTGTGGCGCAGGTTGTTTCTGTGGTGTATTTGTGTGATATGGATGTATATGATGTTGAAATGGCAGATCCATATCATACTTTTTTGACAGGGAAAGGTGTTGTCACTTGCAATTCTCATGCAACAGCTTATGGTTTGACTGCCTATGTCGGGGCATGGTTAAAAACATATTATCCTACAGCTTTCTATACTGTAGTTTTGCGAGACCAAGACGAAGATAAAATGGCGGTTTTGATGAATGAGATAAAAGCTGTTGGAGGAACTGAAATTGAACAGCCGGATATTAATATTTCAGATGAAAATTTTACGGCAGATTTTAAGCATAATAAGATTTATTGGTCTTTGACTCGTATAAAACAGTTAGGGCCAAAAGCTGTGAAGTATATAGTCCAGGAGCGTAAGCTATATGGTGAGTTCTATAACTTGGATGATTTTATCAAACGTATATTTAAGAGTAAATTTAAGAGTTTTAATGATGAAGGTACGGAAGAAACCAGAGAACGATGTCCAGTTACGGCCCGTAGTGTCAGGAACCTTATTTTTTCCGGTGCTTTTGATAAGTGTGAGCATGTTGGTTCTGTGCTGGAACGGTATGGATTGCTCGATAAAGCTGCCACTCTTTTGGGGTTTAAGTTGAGTGAAAAAGAAGTTCCAGAGGATATGCGTGATAAGCATTATTTTTGGAGTAAACAGCAAATCGCAATTTCAGGTCATGGTTCCATTGATTATCGTAGGATTTATGATAATATGGAAAAACCAAAGTCTCTACAATCTTATAAATACATTGAGTTCAAAGATTTGAATAATATGTTTTATGAACTTAGGAAAGGGGTTATTTGTGCGGCTATTTGTTCTGTTTCGGACAAGTCATATAAAGACAGGCGTACTGGTGAAACAAAACATTTCGGAAAAATAGAATTGCAACAAAATACGGAAACCAATATTCTGACAATTTGGGATGATTGGGACATACTGAAAAAGGAGTTTAAAAATGCTGTAGGACACATTATCGCCATTGTCGTGAATGTAAAATGGAGTGATTACGATGAAAAGAATACACTTCAGGTTGGTAAAAATTCATTCTTTAAATTGATATAATATGTCATTTCTGATTGATATACGAGAAGAACTTGATGAGCAAGTTCAAGAACAAATCCGAAAATTCAGAAAGGAGAGTGCTGCTACGGGATATAAGGGGTGGTATAGAATACAATCGGCTATTGCAAAGGCTCGTGATTTGACGATATATCATGATAATATAAAGAATTATATCATGCCTAATCTTTTTGATGATAATGGTGATGCAATCACATGGTATCATTGGAGAGACCCACAGCAGGTACAAGTGAATATGATTAAACGAAATTTGAAAATAGCATCACATTATAGTCGAAAACGGGGGAAAGTGACCCCGACCAGACTTAAAATGTTGATGAAAGAGATTTTACGGTTCAGAATCAATGAATATTTAAACCCAATTGAAAATATGGAGAAACTTAAAATCATGTGCATTATTGGTGGGTCAGGTTGTGGAAAAACGCTTGCATCCCTGCATTTGAAGTATCATAAAGATGCGAATGTCATTTGTTCTTTTACTACCAGACCTCCAAGAGAAACGGAGGTTGAGGGTAGGGACCATCATTTTATTGATATAGTACCAGATAGAACAGAGTTAATAGCTTACGCTCATTTTGGGGGTGCATATTATTATGCTACAAAATGGCAAGTGTTTGGACCATGTACGGTCTATGTAATAGATGAAAAAGGTTTGGAAAATCTACGTAAGGATTTTGGTGATGTATATGATATATATACTGTTTTGATTAAGCGAGATAAGTCATTACGTAGAAAGTCTGGTATTGATGAAACTCGTTTACGTCGTGATGAGCGGCGAGATTTAAAAGATGAGGATTATGATTATGTAATTGAAAATAATGGGAAGAAAGCTGATTTATTTTCAAGCATAGAAAGTATTTACGAAAAAATCAAAAATAAATGATATGGCAGCACCAGCAGAAAAAGTAAATATTGTCACAGCAATAGTATATGATTTTGAAACAGGAGGTACAGATTGCACCAGATGTGCGGCAACTCAAATCTCACTTCATGCGGTTCGTCTTGATACGTTTGAGGTAATGGAAAAATACTCATCCTATATTTATCCATACAATAAAAAAACAGATATTGGAAAACCGAAACGAAAGGTGTTGAAAAACAAATATGATAATGATGATTCGGAATTAATGGATTATGAAGATGTTGCATTGAAATACTCGCATATAACAATGGATATCCTATACAGTATGGGAAAACCATTGGAAAATGTTTGTCAAGAGATTTGTGATTTTATAAAACGGAATACATTTTCTGTGGCGGCAAGTAATAAACCAATTATGGTAGGGCAAAATCCATTATTTGATAAAAAGTTCATGCAGCAGATAATGTTGTATTCCGGGCTTTGGAATGATTTCTGTAAATTGGTTCGGGGAGAAAAGGATTTTTGGGGAAATTTCCAGCCGGCACAACTTGATACTATCATTTTATCACAGCTAACTTTTGATAATGACAAAAGCATTACAACATGGAGGCTGGAGTCAATGGCAGAACGATTTGGTATTGATTTGGAAGATGCACATGACGCTGATGCCGATGTAACAGCGACAAGGGAGATTTTGAGGATCGTTACATCCCGAATGCGTGAACAAAGTACTGGAGGTAATGCTATTGGTGGTTTGGCTACTGAGAAGCAAGAAAAATTGAGAGACCATTTTAAAATTTAAAACTATTGTAATATGAAGCATAAATTTCAATTTGACAAAAAGACTGGAACTATGGTTCCAATGACAAGTACAGCTGTTGAAGAGATTAAGGTAAACGAACAAGATAGTGTGCAACAAATCCAATCTGATATGCAGGCTAAAAAGCCAATATTTGCAGAGGGGAAAAGTATTACAGTGAAGTCCGGTGTTATTAATACTCAACAAAATCAGATTGTAAAAATGCAACGGGTTGATGCTCCAACACCGATTCAATTAATAAATGAAAATGGAATCCCTGAAGCTTATCTTGATTCAGTAACTACAGGTGTGATGATGTTTCGTGAACTTCAAGATTATGATATTTGCCAGATTACAGATGAAAAAACTGGTAAGGTACTTGCATATATTGGCGGTTATGCGCTTCAAATAAATTTCAATATGGCAGAATTGAATACTATAGAGCGAATAGACCAATGTTTGCAAGGAATAGTAAAGCTGTTCAGACATAAAATAATGAATCAAGCTATTAATAATAAGTCTTCTGGTGATTGATTTTTGGACTTTGTTTGTGAGTATTCTATTATCTATAAAAGATATATTCTTGTTAAAATTATATTGGAAATGAAAGATAATAAACTCACGGACTTGGAAGAAAAGTTCTGTTTAGTATTTTCCTGTGGACCATCGCCGTATAATGGAAATGCTAATAAAACGTATGACTTGGTTTTCAATGGTTCTACTGGTATACTTAAAGACCCATTGAATGACAGTTCAAAAAGGGATGTAGAAATAGCTCTTGCTGCAAGAGAATTGATGTTGCGTGATGACATAAGAGACCGCATTGACCAGATTCAAAGTGAAAGCGTGGTCAATGCGGCCACACTCAGACCACGATTGACTGAAACATTGTTGAAAATTGCCGATGAATGCTCTACTCTGATGTGTGCAGATAAATTTGGAACCCCATTATCACCTGCCGCCTTACGTTCCGTTGCAGTCAATGCTATCAGCAAATTAACTGATATGTATGGAATTAAGGAAGATATTGCACACAAGGTGATGCTTGAGGGTACAAATGGTGATGGAATTGTGTTTAACCTGGTTATGCCAGAGTCGAACAAGGGGAATGAACTTGGTGAAGTGATTGAATAACAATAGTAATTATATAAGATGTCTTTAATTATGAACTCATTAATGATTGGTGATAAAATTACTATCCGATATTCAAAACAGCTTGATAAGAGTGGAAATAATATCTTGACCAATAAGACTGGTATTGTTACAAAATTGATGAAAATTGGTAAAAACATAATTGGTGTATATGCTGATGTAAAGGTTATGCGCCGCATAAGAAATTATTATGTGCCAGTTTGTTCCATTGAAGGGCCTGGGGAGATTGATAAGACAAGAACATTGAGCATTTTAAAATCAACAATATTATAATACAATATGAATATAGATTTAGCAAATGTATTTAGTGCGATTGGTACGATAGTGGCTGCGTATTTCGCTTATAATCAATATACTAAAAATAAAATAACAGATTTGAAAGTGGAATATTTTAAAAAAGAAGAGGAGCGCAAATCATATAAAAGAAGCGAAAATACAGCGAAAGTATTCGGCGAATTGTGGCGAATCTTATATGAGTTAAAGGCTGACCGTGTATATATAGTGCAACCGCACCCACTTGGACATGTGGCTTTTCTTTCAATACAATTTGAGGTAAAACGGAAGGGTGTATCTGGAATGTTAGAATCAATACAATCACTTCCTATGAGTGAAATAGCTGCTTTTTCAAAGGATTTAGCTGAGAATTTGTTTGTCTTTTATACAGATATAGACTGTGAGGTGAAAGACAAGGCGGCAAAATCATTAATGGCTGTAAATGGCTGTGAAGCAGTAGCAATCAAACGATTGAATAGTTCATCAGATTGGGTAGGGAATATATTTTGTGAATTTACGGATGCACAATATCCAGATGAAGATACTGTTCATCACATACTCCATGAGGCGGCCATTAATATACAATATATTCTTCCTGAATATAGAGAGCGTAAAGTATAAAAACAGATTTAATAATTATATTATGAATACATTAAAGAAAGGTAGTCGTGGTGAGGATGTCAAGGTATTGCAACAGGCTTTGAACTTGATATCTGATGGAATTTTTGGCGATTTGACCGATGAGGCTGTTAAGGAATTTCAAAGATTGAATGGGTTGAAAGTCGATGGAATTGTCGGAAACAATACATGGGCAAAACTTGGTGTAAAGGATGATGGTGAGATAAAAAAGAGCGTGCGCAATATCAAGGAGATAATCATACATTGTTCAGACACGCCAGAAGGAAAGGACTTTACTGTTGCGGATATTCGTAAATGGCATTTGGCCCGTAATTTTAGTGACATTGGTTATCACTATGTCGTTTATAGAGATGGTTCGATTCACGAGGGAAGAGATGTTAATATTTCAGGTGCCCATTGTACAAATCATAATTCTATCAGTATTGGCATTTGTTATATTGGTGGCCGTGCTGCGGTAGGCACTGCACCGAAAGATACACGTACAGATGCACAGAAAAGGGCTATTGTGGATTTGTTGAAGAAGTTAAAGAAGATCTATCCTAATGCAACAATTCATGGCCATAAGGAGTTTGCTGCAAAGGCTTGTCCGAGTTTTGATGTCAAACGAGAGTATGCTGATATTTAAAAATGAATTGTTATGTTGAAGATACTGTTAAAAAAAATCTGGGTATATATCGTTATTGGTATATTGAGCGTAGCACTGTGGAAAAGCATGCACAAGACTGCGACATACTATAAGAAGGCAAATGTGCTTGAAAATACTATCAGTGATTTGAATCAACAAATCAAGTTCACTGAGATACGATTGAATGATTCGATACAGGTATATCAAGCGGAGGTTAAAAGCCTTAATGTAACGCAAGATAATTTAAAAGCAAAATATGACAAACTGCTTAATGCTTCAAAGCTAAAACCAAAAGATGTTAGTTCTGTTACAGAGATTAAGGCGATTATACATGATATTGATACTGTTCCTGCTGCTATAGATTCTCTTGGAGGTATCAGTACTAAACTTGAAGACAATTTTGTTAAGATAAATGTGGAGGTGTTGTCGGACAGGAATGTAGTTATAGATTATGAAATACGTGATAGTCTGACAATTGTTAATGTACAGAAGAGACGGTCTATACTTTGGGGATTAATTAAATGGAAAAAGCATAAAGGTGTTCGCGTAATAAACCATAACCCCAAAGCAAGCATTGTTAGTTTACAAACAATAGATGTTATAGAATAATGGGAAAGAAGCTTATAAAACCTATCACGCCGGAAAAACTAAAATTACTTGGTAAGGGTTCAACTGATAAGTTGAAAAAGATAAAAGACAAATAAGCTCTTACTTTTTGTTCATTTGATAAATTTAAAGGTGAAAAATGTGTGCCGTTCTGCTGTGAAGTAGCGCGGCATTTTTAATATCAAGCATTGATGTACTATTAATAGTAAAACATTAGTATGGCAAGATTAGAAAAACCAAGAGGACTTAATATAACATTTAAACCATCTGAAAGACAGTATGAATTGTGGAATGCTTTGCAACCTAATCATTGCGATAAATGTGGTGGTAAACTTGTTATGAAACCAAATGGCTTTGACAAGAACGGTCATCAGATTTATCAAGCTACTTGCGACAAATGTGGAAATAGTGATATACCAGAACAAGTGCTTGGAGGTGGGTCCGCTGGTGGAGGTAAGTCATATATCGGATGTTGCTGGCTGGTTATTAGTTGTATGCAGTTTGAAGGAATCCGGATGGTTGTTGCTCGTAAAGTTCGTAAAACACTTTTGGAAACAACCTGGAACACTTTAAAGGATGTGTTGAGAGCTTGGGGGTTGAAACAAGATATACATTATCATATTAATAATTTGTTATACACTATCACATTTTGGAATGGTTCTGAAATAATAGCTATGGATTTGACACCCAGTCCTGGAGACCCGGACTTTAACTCTCTTGGTTCTTTGGAAATTACAGGGGGATTTATAGATGAGGTATCGGAAGTTTCTGAAAAAGCAGTTGAAGTATTAGCTTCACGTATTCGATATAAAATTGCAGAAACTTTCATAGTTGGTAAATTGTTTATGTCAACAAATCCATGTTTAACTTGGGTAAGATCAACTTTCGTTATGAACGATGATGGAGAGCCTGTAAAGTTACCTAAAGGCTATCGTTACATTCCTTTCAGTTTGTTTGATAATCCAAATGAACAATTTAGGGCAATTTACTATAACAAATTGAGCAAGCTCCGTAATAAAGCAGACAGAGACCGTTTGTTGTATGGCAACTGGTTGTTCACAACCAGTAATAAAATGGCCGCTTATTGGAATTTTGATGGTGATAAGCATCTTGTTCACAATCTTAGAGAACAGGTTTATGACCCGATGAGGCCGATTATACTAAGTTTTGACTTTAATGTCAATCCTTATATGAGCTGTTTGCCTATGCAGATAGACTTTGAAAACAAGAAAGTTTATATTTATCCAGAATACATCGGCTACCCAAAGGACAAGAGGAATAACACGCCTGCTTTTACCAAGTGGATAGCGTCACAGCTTGTTGCTGATGGTCATATTGGCGGTGCTCTTATTACTGGAGACCCGGCAGGTTTGGCTCGTTCAACTCAAACTGAAGATGGGGTGAATAATTTTACCATAGCCAATAAGAATATGACTAATTCAGTTCTAAAGCCAAAGATACAGCTTCTAAGCAAGCAACCGGCAATGGTAACGAGATTGGAGTTTATTAATGAACTATTGAGTGGATATGATGGATGGAGTGTATTAATAGATGCCCGTTGTCATAGACTAACTGAGGACTTTGTGTATCAGAAAAAGAACCCGGATGGCACCAAAGAGAAAAAGAAAGTGTTGAATGAAAATGGAGAACGTGTAGAGCGGTATGGACACTTTTCAGACTGTTTTGATTATGCTATGATTTATTATCTCGGTCAGGAATATTCTAAATATCGTACAGCAACTGTAGAGATAGTTACAACCATAGATATGGGAGAGACTGTTTATGGTGACTTTGACTATTAATAAATAAAAAACAAAAACATAATGGCATATTTACGCTTTCTTACAGATAAGGATTATTGCTCCATTGCGACAGAAGAGCACATGAAGCAAATTATTAGGGATGTCCCTGAACGAATACCACAGGCCGAACAAAGAGCTGAAATGCAAATGTTGGAGTATCTTGACCAATATTATGAAATCGAGAAAGTATTGGCAGTAGGCAAAAATATCCGTGAATATAACATTTTCGTGTCTTATCCTGGACAAGTATGGATTAAGAAGGATGGAGATATATTCAAAACATTGACTTGTATCAATAGTTTGAAGAGACCGACCAAAATTGTATATTGGAGACAGATAGTCGAATTTATTGATCCGCTTCTTATTGATAAAGCAAAGAAGTATTCTCAGTTACGCACTTATTCAAAAGGCGAGGTCGTAAAATTTGGAACCGAATATTGGCAGTGTGCAACGCCTCATGGATATGATGCCGGAGATATTCATATACCTGGAGTTATAGTTTGGAAAGAAGCTGAAATTATAGCATGGGAGCCTAATCTTGAATGGGAGAAAAACATGGTCTGCTCTTTTAATGAGAGATTTTATCAATATCTTGAAGAGAAAACTGAAGATAGTTCTAACGAGCTTTCAGATTCGGAATTGGTATTGACGCCGGAAGAAGATGATAAATGGGGGTTGATAGGGGACTATTCAGAAGAGCTGGAATATGTGTATGCAGAAGATTCGCATGATTATGTTGTTGCTGAAGGAACCGTATTTTATCCTGTGATGAATCCGAATCCTGATGAGTTGGTAGAGGGTAAGAATATAACAAGGGATGATCCGAGAAACATCAATATAGTGGCTCACATGAGTCGGATTGCACTATATCATCTGCACTCAATCATATCGCCGACTAATATTTCGGAAACTCGTAGATGGGCATACGAAGATTCAATCACATGGCTATATAACGCATCTAAGTTTAAAATTAATCCACAGCTTCCGAGAAAACGAGAGCATGATTCCTGCTTGCCTAAAGTTGATTGGGCTTGTGAGACTTTTCATAGAGATTTTGACCCTTATGAAAATGCCTGGTTGATATAAATACGATATTATTTTCTTTCTTGTCTGTTGAAATAGGGTAGTATCTTATTCAGTGATTGGAGATGCTACCCTTAATTTAATGTGAAAATAGCTTTAAAATATAAATTTGATAAAGATAATCGTGTTTAAAATTCAAATTTTAGATGTATATTTGCATTAGAAAGCGTAGTGTTTTATCACAAATTGTGTATAAAATGTGACATGAGCCTAAATATAATGTGAAACAACTTGCTGATTTTCAGCTGTAAACATATACGGATAGAGAGTTCCCCTGTCTCTCCGCTGAACGTGCTGGACAGAAATGGTCAGCAAACGGACAAAAAGCTACAAATCAATGATTTGTGGCTTTTTTTATTGCCCGAAAGTCCTGCTTCCAAGACTTCAAAAGTACGGTAAAAGACAAAGTTTCGTTACTAAATCGTTACCTATTCCCTGCCGGACAAAAACGGTAACGAATTGTCCATAAATGACCTGATAATGACTATATTAGTCCATAGTCTGCATAACTCGAAAACGAGAGGTAAAAACTAATTTTGCAACTAAAAATTTTGAGTTATGAAATCGACATTCAAGGTTCTTTTTTATTTGAAGAAAGGTTCTGAAAAGAAAAACGGCGAGGTTATGATTATGGCACGCATCACCATAGACGGCAAACTTTGCCAGTTCAGTACGAAACAGAGCATCCAGCCCGACAACTGGAGCATTGCTGCGGGCAAAGCCAAAGGCAGGGATGCCGGGAGGATAAACGCCCTTTTGGACGACATACGTTCTTCCCTGAATACCATTTACCACGAAATGCAGCGGCGTGACAACTACGTGACCGCCGAGAAAGTGAAAAACGAGTTTTTAGGTCATAGCGAGAGCCACGAAACAATCCTTTCATTGTTCCAAAAGCACAATGACGATGTGAAGCAGCTTGTGGGCATATCCAAGACGATAGCGACCTACCGCAAGTATGAAGTGACCCGCCGCCACCTCGCTGAATTTATCCAAAGCAAGTACAATGTATCGGACATATCCATAAAGGAGATAAGCCCGATGTTCATTACCGATTTTGAGTTGTATTTGCGTACCGCCTGTAAGTGCGGCTACAACACCACCGCCAAGTTCATGCAGTTCTTCAAGCGTATCATCATCATTGCCCGTAACAACGGCATACTGGTGGGCGACCCGTTCGCCAGCTATAAAATCCGGCTGGAAAAAGTGGACAGGGGTTATCTGACAGAGGACGAGATAAAACTCATCCTTAAAAAGAAAATGGTTTCCGAGCGGCTGGAACACGTCAGGGACTTGTTCGTCTTTTCCTGTTTCTGCGGTTTGGCATACAGCGATGTCGCCAACTTGCGGCAGGAGAATATCCAAAAGTCCTTTGACGGCAACCTTTGGATAATCACCAAGCGGCAAAAGACGAATACGGACGTGAATGTTCCCCTGCTGGATATTCCCAAGATGATTTTGAAGAAGTACAAGGGCAAGTTGCCGGACGGGAAGATACTTCCCGTAATCAGCAATCAGAAGCTAAACGCCTACCTGAAAGAGATTGCCGATATATGCGGTATTAAAAAGAACCTGACATTCCACCTTGCCCGGCACACGTTCGCCACGACCACCACGCTGTCAAAGGGCGTACCCATTGAAACGGTGTCCAAGATGCTGGGACACACAAACATAGAAACTACGCAAATTTACGCCCGCATCACCAACAGCAAGATAGGCAGCGATATGCAGGGGCTTGACAAGAAGTTTGTCGGCATCGAGAAGATTTACAAGGAAGTCGCCATGTAATCTTGATTATTGGGAACTGGTCACAATTTGTGACCAGTCCTTGCTATTATTCCAACATTGCTAAATCTCCTAAAATATACGATTATGGATTTGCAGATTATCCAAAACAAGATTTTTGAGGTCAGAGGTTGCCGGGTGATGCTCGATTATCATTTGGCAGAACTCTACCAAGTGGAAACACGAGCCTTGAAGCAGGCGGTCAAGCGCAATATCGAGCGTTTTCCGGGTGATTTTATGTTTGTACTCACCCAAGAGGAAGCTAACTTGCTGTTATCCATAGGGGTATCACAAAATGTGATACCCCCTGATTACAACTTCGGCGTTGCTATGCCTATGGCTTTCACCGAGCAGGGCGTAGCCATGCTTTCTTCGGTTCTCCGCTCCAAAGTAGCCATAGAAGTAAACATTTCAATCATGCGGGCTTTTGTCCTCATGTGCCAAATGGCAATCGGTTACGAGGAACTGTCAAGGCGCATCGAGGAACTGGAGGTAAGCACCGATGCGCAGTTCAACGAACTGTACCAAGCCCTTACCCAGCTTTTGAGCCAGTCGAAACAACAGAAAGAACGCCGTCCGGTAGGTTTCGTTACCTATAACCGTGACAAAAACGAATAGGTAACGATTTCGGTAACGAAATTCCGCCTAACAAACTATATCCCAATGAAGTACATTCTTCCACCTTGCGGGCAGTCCACCGACTACCCGCATTTTTTATATCCTTTTCCAACTGGCACATTCCCCGAAACGCCAGCCGTGCGTGGCATGGCTGACTGTATTCCGTGAAAAGAGCCGTTGGAAACCCGCACAAGCGTATTGCAAGCAAGCTCACAACACCCTTGCCTTTCCCGCCCGCATGGAGTGTTCCCTAAAAGATGAAAGAGAACAGGCACTTTTCCCCGGTTTCCCTATCTGTAAATCTTCCTCTTACGCAGTCCCCCAGCCGGGACAGTCGTTTTAATCATTTCAATAGGCAAAGGTAGTTACGTGTTCTTCACGATTTTGCAAGGTCGAGCCGTTTCGGTTTGGCGAAAAAATCTTCCCTGCCTTGCGAGGTATTTTTTGCCCAAAACCTTGCAAACTCTAAACACTACCCTTTTACGCCTATGTGAAACGAAAACGACCGACCCGACCGGAAGACGCATAAAAAAAAAGTCGGATTTACGGGAAACAGGAAAAAAGTTCAGTGAAACTTCAACTCCCTCACCTCTCAAATCCGCATAAAATTAAAAACTTAAAAATTACAGCAATATGGAAGCAAAGGTATTATCGGAAGCAAAAGTTTATGTAGGCACTTATGCCAAGTACAACAACGGTTCATTGTCCGGCGCATGGCTCGACCTTTCGGACTATTCGGACAAGGAAGAATTTTATGAAGCCTGCCGGGAACTTCACAAGGACGAGGAAGATGCGGAATACATGTTTCAGGACTGGGAGAACGTGCCGGAGGGCTTAATCGACGAAAGCTGGATTTCTGAAAACTTCTTCGCCCTGCGTGATGCGGTGGAGGATTTGAGCGACACCGAGCAGGAAGCCTTTTTCGTGTGGTGCAACTATAAAAGCCATGATTTGGGCGAGGAAGATGCGGACGACCTTGTACGTGATTTCCGGGATGAATATCAAGGGGAATATGACGATGAAGAAGATTTCGCCTATGAAATTGTAGAGGAATGTTACGACCTGCCGGAGTTCGCAAAGACCTATTTCGATTACAAACAGTTTGCCCGTGACCTGTTCATGTGCGATTACTGGTTTGATGACGGCTTTGTGTTCCGGGCGGCATAACAACCAATCCGGGCGGGGTGTCAAAGCCCTGCCCGCTTAAAACAACCAAGTTTATAACCATAAAAAATAAGACATCATGCAGTCACTTAACAAAAACGGGGTAAGCATCACCCAAACACCGGGAGAAGAAAAGTTCGTGAAATGCCGTTTAGGGGCTTTCAGGGGACAAATTTATTATCAATATGACTACCGCCACACGGACGGCGAACTTTTCAGCACGGTAGCCAAAACGCTGGACGAGTGCCGCCGCAGGCGTGACGAATGGGTAGCGAAGAAGAACGGAGTAATAAACAAGTAAATTTCAGGGACATGAAAACGACAGAAGTAAACAAGGAGCTTATCGGCAGGCGTTGCGAGTGTATTTTTACGGGCTTAATGGTAACGGGCGTTATCGAGGACACAGAAGAAAACGAACACACCATAGAGGTAAAAGTCCGTTTCGACCACCCGCACCAGTGGGGCGATGATTTGTATAATGATGTGTGGGCGTGGGGGCGCAAAATAGACGAGTTCGGCACGCTGCACCATTTGCAACTGTTGGAGGACAAACCGGACTTTCAGATAATGACGGTAGTTTTCGGCGAGCCAATCAGCCGGATAGACCGCAGTGTTTTTGCAGATGTGGAAACGTGGGGCGTCTGTTCCCTGCAAGGCTGGGTAAACAGCTATGAAAGTGTCCGGTTTGTAGCCATAGACGACCATACGGCAACCATCACGGGCGAATATAACATGGAGCAGGTAAAGGTGTGGTTAGAGAAATACACGTCCATAAAGAGCCTTAAAACCAGTTGATAGAGGACGGCGGCTGCTTGCCGCCGTTACTTTCTTCCGTGAGCCTGCCAGCGGGTGAAGAAAGTAACAAAGAAGCCTTTCGTTTTCCCTATCATGGAAACAGCCCGCCGATGCTTCCCGGCGGGCTGTCTGCCCGATATTTACGCTTTGCGTATCATTCCATACCCGGTTTCCCAAGAGGATGATAAAAACGGATGTCGCAACTATAAATCCTCATAGTGAATAAATTTTACACCAAGTATGCACACGGTTTCTTCTTCCTCGATGTCATATTTCCATGTCCGCTTATTGACAAGCATTTCCGTTTCGCAATCGAACCATACCATTACGGGCGCATCATCTTCTTCGTCCGCCCATTTGAAAACCTGATTGGACGGCGTTTTCCATAATTCAGCACTGTCACGTTCGGAAATACAGTCCTTGTCCACAATGATGATGTCACCTACTGCCGGAACTGTATCTGTTTCCAACGTGGTTTCTATGTACCACGAGATACCTTCTATATCCAATTCTATTTTTACCATGTCGTTTTGTTATTAGGGGGTTATTGTTTCCGTTCCTTCTTCGCTGTTGTCATTATTGAATGATAGTGTAAGTTGCTGCATCTGCCCGAAGCTGTCGATGATATAAATGTCAATCGTCTGCTGGTCGGTCGATGCCGAGGTGTAGTAGAGCCTGAACGTTTCTTTCTCCAGCGGGTAAAGGTCGTTGGGCAGGAACACCGTGCCGTTATCCATTTCCAGCTTTCCTTTGCCGTCCGGCTGGAAATACCGTATCTGATAGGTAGTCGGCTGGTAATAGCCGCCACGCACCAGTCGGCAGCGTATTTCGGCGGTTTCCCCGACTTTCAGCCTTTTGGGTACTGGCAGTGTTTCGATGCTGAACGGGTACGCCTGCTGAATATCCAAGTTGTCATTACAGGCGGTGACAAGCACGAGGGCGGCCACGATGTAGCAGCCCATGATGATTTTATACATTACATTCTTCATATACATTATTATATAGCGGTCAGTTGATAATGAATTTCAGTCCCAAAGATACCTGCGTGTGGAACTTGCCTATGTCCGAGCCGAACAACGCCCGTTCCCTTGCGTTCAACAGCAGAGCCACCCGGTCGGTCAGGTAGGCTTCCAGTTCCAGCGTCAGCGCACCGCCGTAAATGAAGCAGTCCTTATCCAGCAAGGTAGAGCCGTCCGGCAGCAGCTTTTCGCTTCGGTTGCTTGTTTCGTACCCGGCGAGAGCCGACAAGCCCAATGAAAGGAAAAAGGTCTTTCGTCTGTCCGATAGGAATTTCAGGTAATAGCCGCCCTCTGCGGTGAACTGTTCTACGGGTATCTGCATATCCTTGTAGTCATACTTCTTGTGCAGGTATTCGCCGCCAATCACCCAGCGGTTGGCGTTCTTGGTGTAAACGCTGTACGCCGCCCCGATGTGGTAGGCAAAATCCGTATTGGCGTTCCAATGCACCCCGTCCGTCATGCCCGCCGTGACCTGCAAGCCTTTCATGCCCGGCAGGTATCTTTGTGCGTGTGCCTGAAACGAGGTCAGGCACAGCGCAAAGAGCATCATTATAAAGATGTGTCTTTTCATTCCCTATTTGATTTTTAGTTCGTCAATCACTTCTGCGTTCACGATGTCGGCGTTTTCCACCCGTATGGTCTGATGCCGCCCGCCGTTCTTCTCGTAGAGTTCCACGACCAGCAGCTTGTCGTCAGGAATGGTAAACTTCGGCAGGGCGTACACCGTGCGCACGGTCGATTTCCCGGCAATCTCTATCACCTCGTTGTAGCTGCGTACCGCATCCAGTACCGTTTCCTGAATAGCCGTGCGTTTGGGCACTTTCTTATCGGTTATCTTAAACCTGATGAAGTCCGTGTCGAAAGGCACGTTGGAACTGTTCTTTGTCTGCGTGTGCACGTAGAGCATCCCGTTATAGGTGTAAATCCCCTTGATTAAGAACTGTATGCCGAAACGCTTGCTACCCAAGTGGCGCACTTTCCGGTCATTGTTCTTGTAGATGCTCTGCATTATCAGCTTCACTAATAGCGGGCTTTCACCCGCCAGTTCCCGGAAATGGATGTTCATCCGGGTATGTGAGAAGTCGGACGTATCTTCATTCTCCAAGAAGTCCTTCATTTCGATGTTGAGCATTTCCGGTTCACGGGCGTACTTGGCGTTGAACGAAAAGAAACTGCCGTCCTCGCAGATAACGGAGAAGTTCGTTTCTCCCGGAAAGCCCTCTGTCGTGGCTTTCACCCTGATTACGTTCTCCGCACCGTCCGCCTTGCCCGCTATGATGTGGTTGCTTCCCAAATCGACATAGCGGACGGCGGCGGGGAAGATGATATGCACCGTCTTGGCAAAGGTCACTTCCACGCCGTAGGGCGTAACCATTTGGCGGTACGGGAGTTTCCGGGTAATCCCCCGGTACAAGTCGTTGCCAGCCGCATACTTCACGGTGTCAGCGGTTTGTGCGTTTGCCGCACACACGCCCAGCAAGAGGGCGAACAATCCAAAAATCTGTTTCATTGCTAATTGAAATTTTAACGGTTGATAAAATGGTTATTGTTGTTTGGCATACAGCATGACTTTATAGCCTGCTTTCAGCTTCACTTTCACGGTTCGGAACTTCTTGGCGAGGTAGCCGGACGTTCCTTGCAGCAATCCCCTTGTCACGTCCATAGCCACCTGCTGCCCGGCACTTTGGGCAAAGGAAATGCTTGTACCCAGCCCGCTTCCGATATTCGCCATAGCTTCGTTGAACGCTTCCTGCTCCATAGAGGACGGGACGGAAAGCCCCTTTTGCCCGTCCGTGTCGAACACGGCGAGTTCCACCGGGATGATGTTGCCAGCGTACTCAATCGAGGACACCAGTATGTCGAGCCGTTCGCCCTGCACCTTTGCCGTCCCCGCCACAAGGGTATTCTTCGGCACAACGATATTTCCCGCCTGCATGGGTTCGAGCAACCGGAGTTTCACCGCCTGCCCGTCCACCAGCGTTTGGTCTTGGTGTATGCAGGCGGCTACCGTGTTCTTTCCCATAGCGTACCCCGTGCCTACCGCCGTGTTGAAGCCGTAGTTTCGTGGCTGGCTGTAAGCCCGGATGAAGTCGGCATCGCTCATGGGCTGCTGCAATCCCGAAACGGTCGTTTCCCGGATAGCCTGCACCGGAATAGCCGGAGTGCCGATACCGCCGCCGTTCTGCCCGGCTGTCGGTATTTGGGCAATCTGCCCCCTTTGTCCGTCCTGCCCGTTCATGTACTTTGCCGCCAGCTCGTAGGACTTTTCCAAGAGTGCCATTTGGTCGTCAGCCGTAGGCGTGGCGTTCTGCTGCTGTTTCAGTCGGTCGGTCAGTTCCGCCACCTGCCGTTTCAATTCCTCTTTTTCCTCGTCCACAGGGGGCGTTTCGTAGAACGTGCTTAACTGGCGGTTGATGTCCCGGTAAGCCGCCCTTGAAGAAGCACCGCCGCCCCTTTGTGGCTTCGGATCTTCTTCCGGCATCAGATTGATTTCCTCTTGTGGTTCTTCCGTATCATCGTCCAGCGTGAAACCGAAGTCCTGCAAGGATTGTATCTTGTCCTGCTGTTTGCGGCTTGTCACCGCCTGCTCGTAAGCCTTTTGCTTGTCGGCTATAATCCCGTCCTCTGCGGGCAGGGGTATGTCGGCATTGAAGCCGCCCACGCTTTCCACATTCACGTCCTCTTTGCCGGAGGGTGCGAATATCAGGTACATGCACCCTGCAAAGGCAAGGAACATCAGCGGGAAGACTATCATTTTCCTGCGCTGCTGCACCTGCTGCGGGGTAAGTTCCCGTTTGGGTTTATCTTCCTTTTTCGGCTTCCCGTCCGCCTGCGGTACGGTCGTGCCGTTCTCATTCTTCTGTACTTCTTCCATATTGCGGTCTGTTTAACGGGTTGATACTTTTGGTTGTGTCATTGCCGTGCAACGGCAGTTGTCTGATGTGTTCTATTTGCAGCCTTTGCCCGTCCCGTTTCCCGATATTGTAGATTGATGAAACGGTGATGTAGATAGACAAGCCGCCGAAAAAGAAGAACATCACGAGGATAACCGCCATCCTTTTGCCCGGCGTAATCCGTCCGCACATTCGGCGCAGGCGGTCGTCCGCCCAGTCCCGCACCTTTTCGATGTGGTTTCGTTTTCTTTCCATAAGGCTATCTTTTAATGGTCTGCAAATCCTTGTTCTCGGTAATGGTGAACGCTTCGATGATAAAGCCGTGCGGGTTGTTGTCGCTCCGTGTGGCGTTAAGCAACCGGCACGAGGTGACAAGGCTTCGCACCGTCAGGCTGCTTTCCCGGACAATCAACTGGCGGGCATACGTGTTCACCTTGTAGGGGTACTGGTCGAAGTCGCACTTCACGCTGTCAATCTCCACCGTCTGCGTGACGTTTCCGGAAATCACCCGGTTGTAGTAGCCCTTTTCCGCCAAGTCCTTGTAATAGTTGAAAGCGGTCTTGTCGGCGAGAAACAACGAGCGTTTGATGTTGCTTTCGATAGCCCCCTTTTCGGGTGATAAGGTGAAGAAAAGTTCGTGGAAACGCCGCACGTGCGACTTCGCTTCCACGGGTCTGTTCTGTGCCATGTCCTGCGAGAGTGCCAGCATCAGGCTTTTGCCGTTGTCGAGGACGTATATCTTCTGCCGCTGCTTTTCGGCGAAGCTGTACGAGTTCCACACGGCAAAGCCCGTCACCAGTGCGCACAGGCAGATGAATACCAGCGCAAAGAGCCGGATTTGCCGGAAACTCGTTTCGATGTTCGTTAATGACTTAAATTCCATATACTAAATATTGATGTTGGTTATTTGAGTAGTTTCCCGGTTACTTTCCCGCTTGCCGCACCGACCGCAGCCCCGGCGATTGACCCAGCCCGTGCCACGTTGCGGTTATAGGCAGACGTACCGCCAGCCGACACTATCCAGCTTGCCACCGTTGGAATGGTGAAGTAGCCCACGATGCCGATAATCATAAAGATTATATACACGGTGCTGCTCCCGTCCGGGATGAAATCCGGGTCTGAAAGCTGCTCGATGTCTTTTTGGAGCATCAGGGTTTGTATGCGTGCCAGCACGCTGCTGAACAAGTCCGACACGGGCAGCCACAGGTAAATGGAGATATAGCGTGAAATCCACCGGGTCAGCGTGCTTTGGAAACCGTCATAGACGGAAATCGCAAACGCCAGCGGACCCAGTATGCTTAACACGATTAGGAAGAACGTGCGCAGCGTGTCTATAATCAGCCCCGCCGCCTGAAAGAGCATTTCCAATAACTCCCTGAACCAGTCCCGTACGGACTTCTTTATATTATAAGCCGTCCTGTCCATGTACATGCCCGTCATGGTCACCATGTCGGAGGGCGACCAGCCCAGTTCTTCCAGTTGTCGGTCAAATTCCTCGTCCGATGCGAGGTAAGCCGTTTCGGGGCTTCGCATCAGGGCTTCATATTCCAGTCGGTCTTTCTGCGCCCGGTACTCGTTCATGTCGAAAGTCTGCGTTTCCATAAGCTGGTTGCACCCTTTCACCACTGGCGACAATACCGTGTTGATAGTCCCCAGTACGAAAGTTGGAAAAAACATGATGCACAGCCCCAGCGCAAAGGGACGCAGGAGCGGGTACACGTCTATGGGTTCGGCACGTGCGAGCGACTGCCACACTTTGGCGGCTACATAGAACAAAGCTCCCAGCCCGGCTATCCCTTTGGCTACCCCCGTCATGTTGCTGCACAAGGGCATCATTTCATCGTACAGCACCCGCAACACTTGGTGCAGGTTGTCAAAATCCACCGCTGCTAATAACATAGGCATACCGATTTATATGTTACCAGTAGCGTTCATCCGCCGAGCCGTAGAGAGCCAGCACCCGGTCGGTGTCGTTCTTCTTCTTCGCCCGCAGGTAGGACACGGATATGTTCTTTCGGGTGTAGTAGTTCACGAGGTTGCGGTAGTTGAGCAGGCTTTTATAGGCGTTGTTGATTACCGCCAGTCTTTCGGCATCCGTCAGCGACATGCCCGTCACGTTCACTACATTCTTCAAGTCCTGCAACACGTCCGCACTTTCGGAGAGCAGCTTTGCGTACCCGGCTGAAATGGCGGTGAGTTCATCCGGCGTGTAGTTCGGGTCTGCCAGCATGTTCTGATAGTTTCGCACGTAGATTTCGGATATTTCCGCCACCAACTCAATGGACTTCTTCACCTTGATGCCGCCCTTGACAACATCGTGTACCGCTTTGAGCGCATCGTAATATTTTTTACCCTGCTGGAAAATCTTCTGCGCTTCCATGAAGCCGTCCAGCGTGTTCTTGGCAGTGGTGGAAGTCTGCACTATCTGCTTGGTGGTGTTGATGATGCCCTGCGCCAAGTTGCCGGGGTCTGACACCACCCACTGTGCGGATGCCTTGCCGATGAAGCAAAGGCACACCGCCATAAGGAGAATTGTTCTTTTCATTATCTTTTGTTTTCAGGGTTTGTAACTCGTTTGTATTCGCCGCCGGGCATGAGCGTTATCCGGTCGGTCTTTTTGTCATAGGTGAACTGTATGCGGAAGCCCGTTTCGATGAACAGGCAGCCGTTCCGTTCTGTTACCGGGTAAGCCGTTTCCAGTATTCTGCCCCTGACATTCGCTTTCCGGGTGACGGTGTATCTGCCGCCCGTTTCCGAGAGTGTGAAAGCCGGGTGTCCCCTGACGTGTACCCAATAGCCCTGCATCCTTTCCAGCTCCTTGCTTCCGCTGTCCTCGCAGCCCGCCAGCAGGCAGGCGGACAATAGCGTGTATATCAGATTGTCAATCCATTTCATGTTCCTAATTTTTAAGTTGTTGATGATTGGGGATTTCTTTTGCTTTCTGCAAGCCGCTTGATAGCCAGTTCAAGGTTGCCGTCCAGCTTCTCGGCAAGAGCGAACAGTTCCATTTTTTCGCTTTCCTCAGTCGTGTACGTGTAATATTCTTCCAATGAAACTTCCGTGGCGTACACCGCCGATTGTGTGCCGCCCAGCGAGAAGAAAACTTCCTTGTACTTCCGTCCGGGGTGGTTCGCCATGTTGATAGACAATATCTGCGAACGCTCCTTGTCGGTCAGTCCCAAGAGGTTCTGTATGCTGTCGAACTTGTTCAGGTATTTTCGCTGGTCTAACAATATTTTGCAGTCCGAGTTATTGATGATACTTTCTTTCACGATAGGGGAAGAAATAATATCCTCTACCTCTTGCGTGACTACAATCGCTTCCCCGAAATACTTTCGGACGGTCTTGTACAAATATTTTATGTAGTCCGCCATGTTCGCCGATGCAATCGCTTTCCACGCTTCTTCAATTAGTATTAACTTCCTTATCCCCTTTAACTTGCGCATTTTGTTTATAAAGGCTTCCATGATGATGATAGTCGTTACCGGGAATAAAATCTTGTGGTCTTTGATATTGTCCAATTCAAAGACAATGAAGCGTTTATGCAGCAAATCCAGCTCCTTGTCGGAGTTCAGCAGGTAGTCGTACTCACCGCCACGATAGTACGGTTCAAGCACGTTCAGGAAATTGTCAATGTCAAAATCCTTTTCCCTGACGTTCTTCTGTTCAAGCTGTCGGCGGTAATCATCCCGGACAAACTCGTAGAACGTGTTGAAGCAGGGCGTTACCGAACGGTCTTTGCCTATCAGTTCGATATAGGCACTCACGGCGTTTGACAACGCCACTTCTTCCGACCGTTTGGGGGCTTCATCATCCCGCTTCCACAGGGTGAGTATCAGGGTCTTGATGCTCTCTTTTTTCTCGATGTCAAATACCCCGTCCTCGACATAGAACGGGTTGAACGCTATCGGGTTCTCGTTGGTGTAGGTGAAATAAATCCCGTCCTCGCCGTGCGTGCGGTTGTGGATAAGCTGGGACAGCCCCAAGTAACTGTTACCCGTATCGACCAGCAGCACGTGCGCACCCTGCTCGTAATACTGGCGCACCATGTGGTTGGTGAAGAAGGACTTACCCGACCCGCTCGGCCCAAGTATGAACTTGTTTCTGTTGGTCGTGATGCCTTTCTTCATGGGCAAATCCGATATGTCGATGTGCAGCGGGCGACCGCTTACCCTGTCCACCATTTTGATGCCGAACGGCGAAAGCGAACTCTTGTAGTTCGTTTCTTCCACGAACAGGCAGAGAGCCTGCCCCAAGAACGTGTAGAAACTTTCCTCTGCGGGGAAGTCGGCTTCGTTGCCGGGTATGCCCGCCCAAAAGAGCGTGGGCGTGTCGGTGGTGTTGTGGCGTGGCTTGCACTCCATTAGTGCAAGCTGGCTTCCCACATCGTTGCGTATGCGTTTGAGTTCTTCCCGGTCATTGCTCCATGCCATGACGTTGCAGTGGCAGCGCACCGAGATAAGCCCCTTGCTATGCGCTTCGTTCAGGTACTCGTCTATCCACTCCTTGTTCACTTGGTTGGCACGGGAGTAGCGGGAGAGCGATTGCATATTCCGGGCGGTCTGCTCGAAGTTCTTCAGGTTTTCGGCGTGGTCGTCTATGAAGATGAACTGGTTATAGACGTGGTTACACGACAACAGTACGCCCACCGGGGCGGCAAAACTTAACCTGCAATCGCTTCTGTCTGTGGACAGCTTCTCAAATCGGCAGTCCGTCCCGACCTTTCCGGGCAAATCTTCCACGTCCGAAAGCGTGTGCAGGCACAGTATATCGTCCCCGACCCGCATTTCTTCCGGGTACAGCCCGATGTCTTTCAGGCAAGTAGTGTCGGTTTGCGAGAGCGAGAAGTATTTCTCGATGATGCCCGCCTTTCCGTCCTGCCCGGTGATTTCCGATGCCGCCAGCCGGGTAAGGGTGACAAACCCGCTGTCGTTCATAATCCTTTCAAACTGCCCGACCGCTTCGATGAACTTTGCCGCCGCTTCCTTGTCGGCTATCTCCTGCGGTACAATCCTGCCCCGGCAGAGGGTGGAGAAGTCGCTCTGTCGGCGGCTTCTCTCCCTTGTCGTTTTCGTCAGGAACAGGTAGCAGTAATGGTTCAGGAACGGGCGTTCATTGAAGTGCCGTTCAAAGGAGCGGCTTAAAAAACTAAGCTCGTCCCTTTCCGTGTCGGGCTGGTAGTTCTCCTTGATGAAGAAGTCCTGCTTGTGTACTATGGAGTAGTCGGGCAGCACCTTGACCGCCTTGTACCACGCCGAATGTATGGTTTCGTACTCGGCACTGGTGACGGTGAACAGTTCGGGCAGTTCCACCCTGAAAGCCACCGTTATGTCCGCATCCTTTGAAATGATGCAGCCGTTCTCCACCGCCAAAAGGGGAAATTTCCTTTCCAGCGTGGTAGCCTTTAACATATTCCTCATGTTCTTTCTTCCTTTCTTCTTTTGTAGTTGAACAGCCGGGGTATCGCCTTTCGGCTGATAATGAAGCGTGGGTGTCTTTTGCGTGCGGCAGCTTTCATCAGCCCGTGCGTGCCGTACTTGGCGTTGAGCCGGAACGTCTGCCACACGAGCAGCAGCGAAGCCGACACGATGAAACCGATACATAGCCACTGGTTCACGCCTGCCATGAACAGGACGATGAACACCACGAAGACAGCGAGCAAGCCGCCGCAAAAGATAAAGAGGTACTGGCTTTTCAGCCCCTTGAACTCCACCGGCTTCCCGATACCCCTGTTTACCGGATATTCAGACATTGCCGCTGGTTTAGAGGAAGAACGAACGCAGGATAGTGGCGGCGACAATCAGGAAGATGCACGCCCCGAACCAACTGGCGGCGGTCTT
>OHEC01000015.1_pt1 | contig 141020 bp, 156 predicted proteins | sample 1567141 | NCBI WGS metagenome assembly OHEC01 (sample SAMEA3879567, study PRJEB24766) | human gut metagenome | biome: human-associated habitat; feature: feces | place: USA | collected 1985/1987 | reverse complement strand
GAAGTCCATATTCCTCGTCCCAGTCACCTTCCCCGCGTGCTTTCCATCGATGAATTTAAAGGAAATGCTGCCGGTCAGAAGTACCAAGTCATCATCACTGACTCTGAAAACAAGCGTATAATGGACATTCTTCCGGCACGAACCACACCGGCTCTGCTCCAGTATTTCTATCAATTTCCAATGAGTGAACGACGAAAAGTAGAATTTGTCACAATGGACATGTCTATGCAGTTCCGTTCAGTCATAAAAACGATCTTCCCCAAGGCGCGCATCGTGGCAGACCGTTTTCATATGATCCGCTTAGTCCAATGGGCCATGGAGCGCGTTCGCAAAGCAGAGCAAAAGCGCCTTTGTCACCATAGCCGAATGTTTAAGTCCAACAAGACAATCTTAACGAAACCATATGAGAAATTAACCGAAGAAGAGCTTATAAAGCTGGAGGGAATCCTTCGCTGTTCTCCTCGTCTAAGATGTGCTTACGCGCTAAAATACGCATTTTCCAAGGTGCTTCGATTCAAGGATCATACCAACATTTCTTGGGCACTTTCAGCATGGATAGACCTGGTAAAAAGCGCTGATTTACCGGAAATGAACTCTCTGGTTAAGTCCTTTACCTATTGGTACGAAGAAATTAGGAGCGCCCTTATATATCCTTACTCCAACGGCTTTACTGAAGGCTGCAACAATAAAATCAAGGTGTTAAAACGTGTCTCATTTGGTCTGCGCAATTTTGAGCGCTTTCGTAATAGGATCTTGTACATTAACACACGCAACGAAAAAGGACACGCACTGTATTCAGTGCATGTCCTCTCCAGGAGTGCATAGACACTTTAGCACCCCAAAATTTGACAAAGAACCAAAAAATGACGCTGTCAATCACGACAGCGCCAGTTCCTCACTTTAGTAATCCTGTTTCTTTCCAAGCCTGATGGACCTTTTGGCGTTCTTCTGCCGTCATAGGGCAAAGCGGCAGGCGGTAAGGTCCCGGAGTAAAAGGTGTCATCAATCCGACAGCTTCCTTGATGGGAATTGGATTGCTGACAAGGAACATAGAATCAGCTTGAGGAACCATGACCTTATTGAGTTCACGTGCCCGGACTACATCCCCTTTTTCAAAGCTTTGCATCAAATCCTGAAGAAGTTCACCGCCTACATTGCTGCGGACAGAAATGAGGCCGCAGGCGCCGACCGCAAAAAAGGGCAGGGTCAGACCGTCATCTCCACTATAGATGGAGAAATCTTCCGGCATGATGCGATAAAGCTCCGCTACTTGGGATACGTTTCCGGAAGCTTCCTTGATACCCACGATATTGGGACAATTTTTGACAAGCCGGGCCATGGTAAGCGGTTTGATATTGGTTCCTGTGCGGCCAGGAACATTGTAGACCAAGATAGGTAATTTGGTATGTTCAGCAACCGTCTTGAAATGCTGATAGAATCCTTCCTGGGAAGGCTTGTTATAAAAAGGACCAACAACAAGAACGCCGTCGGCGCCGACTTCTTCAGCAAGTTTGTTCATGTTGAGGGTCTGGGCCGTATCATTGGATCCAGTCCCAACGATGACAGGAGCTCTTCCGTCAAGCTTCTTGATAACAGCCGTAAACAGTTCCTTTTTCTCATCATAGGTCAGGGTTGGCGCTTCACCGCTTGTACCAGCGACGAGAATGGCGTCAGAACCATGATCGACAAGCCAGGAAGCAAATTCGGCAGTTCCTTCAGCATTGAGGGATCCATCTTCGTGGAAAAACGTAATCATTGCAGTAATAAGGCGTCCAAAATAGGGCTTCATGAGACTATTCTCCTTCCTGGGTTGCAAATGCGCTGTGAAGGGCGCAAACCGCGGTCTTCACGTCGCGTTCTTCGATAATAGCGGAAACGAGGTTGTCAGAATCGGTTGTCTGCAGGATTTTTACCCCAGCTGCCGTGAGGGCCCCAACAAAGCGAGCCATGACCCCGGGCGTACCGCCCATATGGGAACCCACGACCGTCACCTTGGCACATTCCTTAGTGAGGGTATAATGGTATCCCTCGGCTTTGAGGACTTCCTCCGCTTTCGGGGCATTGACCGTATAGACCGCAAACATAAGGGACTGAGGCTGGAAACTCAAACTCCCAATGCTGACACCGTGAGAAGCCAAATCTTTAAAGACCCTGCTGCCATTATTGGACGTATCCTGCGACAGGTCCACTTGGAAGAAGGAAAGATCCTTGAGGCTGGCAACTCCACTGGCATGATTGCTTTCAACATCATCCTGACTTTCCAGGGTATCAATCTTGTCATCCGTCGTGATAAGGGTACCCGGTGCATCAGAAAAGGTGCTTTTAACGACCATGGGTACCCCATATCGCATGACAATCTCAACGGCGCGGGGATGGATGACCTTGGCACCTTGATGCGCCATTTCACGGATTTCGTCATAGGAAATCTGCTTGATGATCTTGGCATCGGAAACAATGCGGGGGTCGGCCGTCATGACGCCATCGACATCGGTATAAATTTCTACTTTTTCAGCATCTACGGCAACCCCAAAAGCCGCGGCTGACGTGTCACTGCCGCCGCGTCCCAAGGTCGTAATGCTGCCATCCATATCAGTGACACCTTGGAATCCACAGATGACAGGAATGATCCCTTGTTCGACAAGGGTTTTCAGTGTCTTGGGACGGACTGTCTTGATCTTGGCATTGCCAAAATTTCCATCTGTCACCATACCAGCCTGTCCACCTGTCAAGGCTTTGGCCTTGAAGCCTTCCTTCTGCAGGGTGGAAGCCATAACCGTTGAAGAAATGATTTCCCCACAGGCCATCATAAGGTCCAATTCATGCACATCCGGGTCAGGATTGACGGAACGGAGCATTTCAATCAGCGTGTCTGTTGCATAAGGGTCTCCCCTGCGGCCCATGGCAGAAACAACGACAATGGGCGCATAGCCTCCATCGACGGCTTCCTTTACTTTCTTGACAACGAGTTGACGGGTCTGGGGTGTAGCCACACTCGTTCCGCCGAATTTTTGTACGATGATTTTCATCTGCGTAGGGCCTCCTCTTAGAGCCAGTTATTCTTGACCATGGTTTCCGCAATCTGGAGCGTGTTGAGTGCAGCCCCTTTGCGGATTTGATCCCCAACACACCAAAAATTGAAGCTTCTGTCGGCCGATTCATCCCGTCTCAGGCGGCCGACATAAACATCATTGAGGCCCGATGTGTAAAGCGGCATCGGATAGATTTGCTGGGAAGGATCATCTTGAAGAACAACACCGGGGAACTGGCTGAGTGCCTTGCGGATGTCAGCAAGTTCCACATCATGTTCAAGTTCCACATTGACAGATTCACTGTGACTGCGGTACACAGGAACACGAACCGTTGTCGCCGTGATACGCATTTCCGGATCAGAGAAAATCTTCTTGGTTTCATTGACCATCTTCATTTCTTCCTTTGTATAAAGGTTATCAAGGAAGACATCAATCTGCGGCACAAGATTCAGGGCCAACGGGAAATGTTTGGCAGCACTTGCGCTGGGGAAGATATGAGCAGTCATTTCCTTGCCGGCAGCAGCTTCCTTAATCTGGCGTTCCAGTTCATCAAGACCGTCCTTACCGGCACCAGAGGCCGCCTGATAAGTGGATACGATGATTCTTTTGATGCGTGCAAGATCATAAATCGGCTTCAGGGCCATGACCATGATGATGGTTGAGCAATTCGGGTTGGCAATGATGCCTTTATGCTTTTTAATATCCTGAGGATTGACTTCCGGAACAATCAGAGGAACCTCAGGATCCATGCGATAGGTACTTGAATTATCAATGACGACGGCTCCTGCCTTGACAGCAATTGGTGCAAACGTCTTGCTGATCGAGCCGCCGGCAAATAGGGCAACATCAACTCCGTTAAAGGAATCAGCCTTTGCTTCTTCGACCTTATAGGTCTTGCCCCGAACCGTCAGTTCTTTGCCTGCACTGCGTGCAGAAGCCAGGAGTTTCAGGTTCTTAAAAGGGAAATCTCGTTCATTGAGCAGATTGATGAATTCCTGCCCCACTGCACCCGTTGCACCTAAGATTGCTAGATTATACTCCTTCATGATTGTTCCCCCTCTTTCAAATTAGAAACGCTTCCTTACAAAATTGCATCCAGCCCATACACAAGGCCCCTGCGTTTAACCATGGTCCGACATCCCAGCATAACACCAGGCATGTAGCAGTCACGGTTGATGGAATCATTGCGGATGACGAGGCGTTCACCCATGCTTCCGAAAATGATTTCCTGACTGGCGACAAAACCAGGCAGCCGCACGCTATGGATGTGCATGCCTTCATAATTGCCACCCCGTACATGCGCCAGCTTCTCTGTTTCGTCTTCCCTGCCCTGCGCCACATAACCGCCGCGGGCCTTGGCGAGCTTCTGGGCCGTAAGCATGGCGGTTCCTGATGGTGCATCAAGTTTTTGATCATGATGAAGTTCGATGATCTCCACTTGGGGCAAGTATTTGGCAATTTCTTCCGCCGCTTTCATCATCAAAACGGCACCAATGGCAAAGTTTGGACAAATGAGGACGCCGACACCATTTTTTTCAGCAAGCCCCTTGACTTCCTCAAGATCTTCCGGAGAAAATCCCGTCGTGCCGACAACCGCATTGACACCATGGCTAGTAATGATCCGCAGGCTGTCCATGACAACATCGGGACGCGTAAAGTCAACCACAACATCCGGTTTACTTCTTATGAGGGCTTCCTCCAAACTCGCGTCCACGGGAACGCCTTCTACGGTCTTACCAGCACCATGGACATCGACAGCGGAAATCAGTTCCATGTCCTCTTGCTGAAGAACCGTTCGAACGACAGTGGAACCCATCTTGCCAAGGGCTCCATTGACCAATACTTTAATCATTGGCTCCATCCTTTCTCTATTTACAAAAATACGGTCATTGAGAACGCTCCCAATAACCGCAACAATAAAGCCCACATCAGCAGGCCTTGTTTATTTATTACCGATAGCGCTCCACCAAATAATGGCGACAGTATACCCGCTGTTAGCCGGCATCCCAGCAGCCCCCTGTACCCAGCGGACCACTTCGGCGGTTGGCCTTTCCTTTCCTTCAACGGTGTCCCTCTGAAAAGTACTTATCGTTCCCGCGCCTCTATCAACTGTTAAGTTTATGGGTATAGTATAGGCATTTCAGTATATTATGTCAATCGTTTTTTAGAAAAAAAGGTATTTTGTTTTTTTGATTCCCAAAAGCCTACTCTTGGAGAAGCTTGCGCAGGCTGGAAGCTGTCCGCGTCACAAGATCAGTCAGTTCCGGCACAAATTGCTGCGAATAAGCCGTGCTCCCTATCCCGCTACGGGTCTCAAAAGTTTTTAAAATGGCGTTGAACTTTTCGCCTTCATAGGCATGCAGGGCCTCCACAAGTCCATCGTAGGTGGCATGGCAAAGATTGGCAGGATCCAATTCAAAGGCAGTGCCAACCTGATCAAAAAAATCATTCCATACCTCTAGGGACGGATGAAGGCCAACCTGGTGCGCACAGTCCTGGATCATATGGGTCTTAAGATACATATACTCCCGCAGGGCCCTTTCCCGTTCTTCTGGAAAGAGTTTATACCACTCATAGATCTTATAGCCGCCCCAATCACCTATCGTGGCACAAGCATTTACAAGATCATTCATTGATTTCATTTGTCTGCCTCCTTGCTGGTGGTGCTGCCAAACCCTCCACTGCGAACCGACTTTTCCTTGCTTGCATCATCATCCGTCGTAAGATAACGATAAAAGATTCCCTGGGCAATCCGCTCATGAGCTTGAAGGACAATGTCTTTATCGGTATCATTGGCGAGTGCAATCATTAGATGGCCCTCATTATCAGGATTGTTGTAATAATCAGCATCAACAATTCCTTCATTGTTGACAAGACGTAAATGACGTTTAATGGCCATACTGGAGCGGATATGGATACCTAAGAATTCATCATCCTGCATATAGGCCTTGATCCCCGTAGAAATCATTTTCTGGGAATGGGCAGGAATTGTCACAGATTCCGGTAAATAAATGTCATAGCCAGCGGAATATTTTGTCTGTCTTGTCGGCATGGGAAATGACCGATCTGCATAAGCGGCAATCTTTTCAAAACCACGTTTTCTCATTTTTCGTTATAACCTCTCTTTTTTGTGCTTTCTAGGGTCTTCACACTGATTCCAGAGGGAAGTACCGGATTCTCATGTCTTAGTTCCACACCTGCCTGGGCAGAGCGTGATAGGGCTTCAATGAATGTCATCTTGGGAATGGGAATGAAGGCTTCCTTCAAATGTTTCTTTTCTATGACTTTTCCCTTCTTAGACAGGAGGGCGACCTGATCGACTTTATAGGTGTGATTTTCTAAGTTTAATGATACAATAAGTTCGCACGAACCAGGTCGATCGTTATCTTCGAGTTTTTTCTCGTAGGTTTCCCCTAAAAGACGGATAAAGTTCTGATCCTTCAAAACGGCTTTTGTTTTAACCTGTTCAAGAAGGCCCCCTTTTTCCTTTTGAAGCGCCTTTTCAAGAGACTCTTGCTCCACATAGTACTCACCAGCAGGATTGACTCCAAGGAGCTGGTAGGTTTCCTTTGCGGAGACGGTTTTTCCTGTATAGAATGTCAAAACTGATGCGAGCAGAACCAAGAGCTCCTTTTTCATGACCTTTTCCTCATTTCTCATCTTCTAAGCAACAACTTATGGATCTTATTTTCTTTTAATTTTCCTACCCTTCATCTTACTCAATGTGGGTAAGATAGTCAACTGCTTGAAGGGGATGCTTCAGGGCGGAAGGCGTGCCAGTCAATACCAAGGAGGGTTCCCATGAACCAGCTGCTTGTCCCGAAGAACCAATCAGGGATTCATTTAAAGACATTTCTCATGCAGTGGGGGCTGTCGGCTTCCTACTGGAAAGCCCTAAAAAAAGCACGGGCTCTTTTTGTCAATGGCCTCGTCACAGTATGGGATATACCGCTTTCAGCCAATGATCGAGTCAGTTTTCCTTTTTTACCAGAAGAAACGGACCTTGTCCCGGAAGAAGGCCCCCTCACGATTTTATATGAAGATGAGGTTCTCCTTGCCGTTCATAAGGAGCAAGGACTGCTTGTCCACAACAGCGGCCTTACCCAAGAGTCTTCCCTATCCCGCCGTGTTCTCTTCTATTACAGGGAACATGGCATTAAAGCCGCCCTTCATCCGGTTTCGCGGCTCGACCGTGAAACAAGCGGCATTGTCCTATTTGCCAAAAACGCCGCACTCCATCATATGCTCACTAAGGCCCCCATGAAAAAGCTCTACCTTGCCCTCTCGCATGGCCCTTGGGAAAAATTCTCCGGGGTCATCGCTCAGCCCATAGCCCGCAAGGATGGCTCCCTTATCGAGCGCTGTGTCGCGCCCCAGGGCAAGCCGGCTCGTACACGCTACCGCGTGCTGTGGCAGGATGCAGCGAAAAGCGTGGTTGCTTTCCATCTTTATACCGGACGCACCCATCAGATTCGCGTACATGCGGCATTCATGGGGCATCCTCTCCTGGGCGATACTCTCTATGGCGCAAAGGGGTCCCAAAAAGCCCATGCCCTGCACGCGATGCGGCTCCAGTTCCGCCATCCCTTATCAGGAAAGGACGTGAAGATTACGGACCCGTCCCTTCCTTTTTTCTTACCTGCCAATAAGGCTTTTGCCCCCTGTATTTCCAAAAAAAAGGACGAAAGATGAAGGGAATATGATATAATGAGGACGACTTTTATTGATAGGAGGATGTATTATGCCACTTGTAACTACGAAAGACATGTTCAAGAAAGCTTATGAAGGTCACTATGCGGTTGGGGCTTTCAACGTCAATAATATGGAAATTGTCCAAGGGATTGTCGATGCCGCCAAAGAAGAAGAATCCCCGCTGATTCTTCAGGTTTCCGCTGGTGCCCGTAAATATGCCAAGCACGCTTATTTGCTTCACCTCGTCCAGGCGGCCCTTGAAGATACGGATCTGCCCATTGCCCTCCATCTTGACCATGGTGCTGATTTCGAAATCTGCAAAGCCTGTGTTGATGGCGGTTTTACGTCCGTCATGATTGATGGTTCCAAATATCCCTTCGAGGAAAATATCGAATTGACAAAACGTGTTGTCGACTATGCCCACAGCAAAGGGGTTGTCGTGGAAGCCGAATTGGGAAAACTAGCCGGTGTGGAGGACGCCGTTAAGGTCAATACGAAGGATGCAACCTACACCGATCCTGATCAAGCTGTTGAATTTGTGGAAAGAACGGGTGTCGATTCCCTGGCCATTGCCATCGGGACAAGCCATGGTGCCTACAAATTCAAAGGAAAGCCGGAACTTGACTTCGCCCGTCTTGAAAAAATCTCCAACCTGCTGCCAAACTTCCCCTTGGTCCTTCACGGAGCCTCCACGGTCATTCCCGCCTTCGTAGAAGAATGCAACCGTTATGGCGGCAAGCTTGACGGAGCTCAAGGGGTACCGGAAGACATGCTCCTTAAAGCAGGCAAATACGGTGTCTGTAAGATTAATATCGATACGGACCTGCGTCTTGCCATGACCGCATCCATTCGCAAGTACCTGGCAGAACATCCAGAAGACTTCGATCCCCGCTCCTACTTAGGGGCTGGACGACAGGCCATCAAGGATATGGTCTCCCACAAAATGCGGGACGTCCTTAATTCCTCCCATCGTCTTTAATCAAAAAACAGCTGCCCTTTCGAGCAGCTGTTTTTTTGGGCTTATTGGGGCGCCTGTCCATCCTTATGGGGAAGGAATCGGAAAAATTTCCGTGTCAGGTACAAGGATAGACAAAAAGCACATAAATCGGATAGGGATTGGCACCAGATCAACCCCGTAAGGCCAAAGATGCGAGGCACAATGAGAACAAAAGGAATCAGGAAAAGCCCTGTCCGTCCGATGGAAATAAGGACAGCCCCAGTTGTGCGTCTTGTGACCTGCAAAAGCATATTGGCAATGATTACGAGAGCCAGTGTGGTAAATGTAACGCATTGGGCCCGGAGCGCCTGAGTCCCTATGGAAATGACGAGGGGATCGTCTCGGAACAAACGGAGGATGGGATCGGCAAAGAAAAAGCCTGCAAGGCTTGCCGTAAGTCCAACCGCTGTATTCAGGCGAAGAGAAAAGGCAAATCCGTCCCGCAGCCGTTGGTAGGACCTTGCGCCATAACTAAAACCGCAGACAGGCTGGAACCCTTGCCCAATACCAATGATGGCAGACGCACCAATAAAAGCAAGCCGCGTGACAATGCTCATGGCCGCGATAGCGGCGTCCCCAAAGGCCCCAGCTGCCACATTAAGACTGATCGTTGCAAGACTTGCCGTCCCCTGCCTAAATAAAGAGGGCAGACCGCCGGCCGTAATTTCCTTGAAAAGGGCGGCCGACGGATGGAAATCGCGGAACCTTATAGGAATATTGCCGCCTTTGTGGGTCATGACAAGAAGGATAAAGAAACTAAAGCATTGGCTGATGACCGTCGCGTATGCAGCCCCTGATACCCCAAGGCCAAAGAAAAAGATAAATAGAGGATCAAGGAGCATATTAAGGACCCCTCCGGCCATGATGCCCACCATCCCAAAGGCACTGTTTCCTTGAAACCGCAGATGGTTATTCATAAGAAGGGAACACATCATGACAGGCGCTCCGCACATGATGATGGCTAGATAAGAAGCAGCATGAGGCAGGATGGTTGGCGTGGACCCTGTCAACTGGGCAATGTCCCGCGCATTGAAATGCCCAATGAGCAAAAGAAAGAGACCGCAAATAAAAGCATAAAAGAAGCTCGTACTTGCCATGGTGCGTGCATTTTGGATTCGCTGAGCTCCCAGTTCTCGGGCCATGTAGGTTCCCGATCCCTGGCCAAAGAAAAAACCAAGAGCCTGGATGATGGACATGCTGGCAAAGGTCACACCCACCGCGGCGGTGGAACTAGTGTCCAGCTTGCTCACAAAAAACGTATCGGCCATGTTGTAAAAGCTAGTGGTCAGCATACTTAAAATGGAAGGAATGGCAAGTTTTAAAATGAGTCGATCCACGGGTGCTTCCAGCATCTCGTGGAATTTTTCAGTGCGTTTATCTTGTTTATTCTGCATGGGATTCTACCGGTGCTTTCTTATAATGGAATCTGGAAATCATCCAAGGTTCCCCCTATTTTACCATAGTTCCCGTCATTTTGCAGAATCTTCAAAAGCTATACTGAAAAAAGCGTCTCTTTTCTAAGTTGACTGAAAAAATCAGGCAATTCTCTTTTTTCCCTGCACAATATGTTACAATTAGTTTACATAGATTTTACATTTTCCATAAAGGAGGAGTTTTACGATGAAAATGAAAAGATTGCTCGCAGCTTCCGCTCTTTGTGCCATGACCCTTGCTCTTGCGGCTTGCGGCGGTAAAAAGGAAGCGGCTAAATCAGGCGGAGCTTGGAAGCCAGAAAAGGACATCCATGTCATTGTTGCTTACAAAGCAGGGTCCGGTACGGATACTGGTGCCCGTATTCTTTGCAAGGATGCAGAAAAACATATTGGAAAGACCCTAATTGTTGATAATAAACCAGGAGCAGACGGAAAAATTGGCTGGACAGAACTCTCCAAAGCCAAGCCGGATGGATACACCATTGGCTATATCAACCTACCGACCTATACGACCCTGGCCCTGCAAAAAGGATCCGCCTTCAATGAGAAGAGTATCGTGCCCATTGCCAATCATCTGAAGGAAACGAGTGTTGTTGTCGTCCGTGCGGACAGCAAGTGGAAGACGCTGAAGGATCTTGTGGCAGACGCCCAACAAAACCCCGGAAAACTCAAAGCTTCCACCAACGGGGTACAGGCATCCAATCACACGGCTGCCCAGCTCCTTGCAAAATCGGCTAAATTCGAATACAATGCCGTTCCTTACGGCGGCACGGCCGATCAGCTCCTTGCCCTGCGCCAAGGCGAAGTGGACTTTTCCTGTGCCAAGGTTGGCGACGTTGAACCTCTGATTGGCGGGGCTTCCCCAGTGCTTCGCGTGCTCGGCGTTTACTCGGAAAAACGGCTGGACAATCTGAAGGATGTCCCGACCTTGGGTGAATTGGGCTATTACAACAAGTGGTATGGTACGGCCCGCGCGCTTGTGGCTCCAAAAGGGACGCCGGATAATATCATCAACTATTATGTCAATATCTTCAAGATTGTCATGACTGATGAACAAACCATCCGTGACCATAAAAATGCCGGTCTTACCATGGACTATCTTGACAACAAACAGCTTGGGGAACTGATCAGCCAGCAGCTCGAATTCTGCCGGGATGTTGTTTCCAAGCTCTACACCAAATAATCCTAAGGAGTCAATTCATCTATGAAAAAATCAGAACTTGCCATAGTGTTTTTTATGCTGGCATTTTGCGGATTTTTCTATCATGAAACGTTGCTGCTTCCAGAAAAAGCACAGCATTATCCGCTCTTTGTCATCTCGCTCCTGGCGGTTCTGTCCGTGCTGCAGCTGGTCAAAATGCTGATTGGCTGCCACGGGCACTTTTCCCTCGTCAGCGATGCTGATGTCGTTTGGAAGGATTTCTTGCCTCGTCAATTTGTGACCTTCTTCCTTGCGTCCATCCTCTTTTTCGTGGGAATGTATTTCATTGGATTCTATCTGACGGCTATTCTTTATATGGGCTTTATGATGCACTATTTCAAGATTGAAAAAAAGTATATCGTCTTGACCACAGCAGTCCTTTTGGCCCTTATCTACGGAGTCTTCAGTGAATCCTTGAATGTACCGCTGCCAGTAGGCGAACTGTTCTATGATATTCTTTAAGGAGGCCGCGACAGAATGGAAAATCAATATGCATTAATGATGGCGGGCTTCCTCAATGCCTTGACACCAACCAACCTTATTGTCATGCTCCTATCGGTTACAATGGGCATCATCATTGGCTGCATGCCGGGACTGTCAGCTGCTATGGGCGTAGCCCTTCTGCTGCCCCTGACCTTCGGTATGGAGCCATCATCGGGACTTATCATGCTGGGCGGGATTTACTGCGGCGCCATTTTTGGCGGCTCAATTTCTGCTATTTTGATTCACACCCCCGGAACCCCAGCTTCTGCTGCAACGGCCATTGACGGTTACGCCATGACCCTCAAGGGAAAAGCGGGCAAGGCCTTGGGAACAGCCTGCACGGCTTCCTTTTTTGGCGGCCTGTTGTCCTGTCTTTCCCTCTATTTCTTTGCTCCCATCTTAGCAGAACTTGCCATGAAATTTGGCAGTCCTGAATATTTTTGGTTAAGCTTATTCGGCCTTACCATCATTGCAGGCATCAACTCCGACTCCATGATCTTGGGGCTTATGAGCGGAGCCTTTGGCCTTGTTCTTTCCACCATCGGCATGGACCCTATGGAAGGAGTGGAACGGTTCATGTTCGGCCAGGATGCCCTTTATAATGGCGTCAATATTACAGGTGCCTTGATTGGCCTTTTCTCCCTATCCCAGGCTTTCATCCTTGCGGAAAAAGCCATTGTCAAACGGGCTAGGGCCGCTCACTTTGATGATTCCATCATCCTGACAAAAAGTGAACTCAAACAGATTACACCAACGGTTCTGCGCAGCTGGATCATCGGCAACATCATCGGGATCCTTCCCGGCGCCGGGGCTTCCATTGCCTGCTTCATGGGCTATAATGAAGCCAAACGTTTTTCAAAGCATCCAGAAGAGTTTGGTCATGGCTCCATTGAAGGGATTGCCGGTTCTGAGGCGGCCAATAATGCTGTTACGGGCGGTTCCCTCATCCCTACCCTCACTTTGGGCATCCCTGGCGAGAGCGTTACAGCTGTCCTCATGGGCGGGCTCATCATTCAAGGGCTTCAGCCCGGACCTGAGCTCTTTACAAAGTATGCAGACATGACGTATACTTTCTTTGGTGGATTTGTCTTTATTCAGTTCTTTATGCTGGCCATCGGCCTTGTAGGCTCTCGACTCTTTGCCAAGATTGCCCGTATCTCCGATGCCATCTTGATCCCAAGCATCTTTGTCCTTTGCGTTGTCGGTTCCTTTGCCATCAACAACAACTTCTTTGATGTCGTTGTCATGTTTTTGTTTGGCATTGTGGGCTATATTATGCGTAAGGTCAATATGAATACGGCCGCTGTTGTCCTGGCTCTCATCTTAGGCCCCTTGGGGGAGCGCGGGCTGCGCCGGAGCCTCTCCCTTTCTGGCGGCGACATCAGTGTCCTTTTCTCAACGACCATCTGCCAAGTGCTCATTGCACTAAGCCTGCTGTCCCTTTTATCCCCACTATTTGTCAAGCTCTACAAGGGCAGTAAAAAAACAAAATGAATTTGCCCATCTGACATCAAAATTTAATTGCGATGAAAGAGGCCTGTCACTTTCTAAGCCGCATCGGATGGATGTGGCTTTTTCTCTTTTAGACAAAGTTCAGAAAGGAACAATCTTATATGGAAACCCGTGTAGCCCTCATTGGCATCCTCATCGATGATCCCGATGCCGTGGAAAAAGTCAATCAGATCCTTCATCAATCAAGCCGCTGGATTGTCGGACGTATGGGCATTCCCTATCACGCCCGTAATATCAACATCATCAGTGTCGTCGTCGATGCTCCCCAAGACGAAATCAGCAGGATGAGCGGACTCATCGGGAAACTGTCCGGTGTGACCGCAAAGATTGCCTACGCAAAGCTCCCTAACCATGAAGCATAATTATGTGCCGCCCCTGATTCCCTTTATTGTCTTAGGGCTTTTATGGAAATTCGTCACTTCGGCCAAACTTTGGACGGCCTATATCCTGCCCCCGCCTGAACGGGTATGGGAGACCTTCCTCATCATGATTCAGAACGGACAGCTCGTGGAACACGCTGCACTCAGCCTGATGCGCGTGTTCATAGGATTTTCCTGTGCCTTCCTCCTTGCTGCCTTCCTTGTGACCCTCAGCCTTCTCCTTCCATTTTTCCGTAAAATGAACCATGGTCTCCTCGTCTTCATTCAGCATATTCCGCCGCTTAGCCTCATTCCTCTCTTGGTTCTCTGGTTTGGCATCGGCGAAACACCCAAATTTCTGATCATCATCTTAGCAACCTTTTTCCCGATTTATCTGAATATGGAAGATGGCCTACTAAGAGCGGACCCTAAGCTTTTGGAAGTAGGAAAGACCCTTGGATTTTCACAAAGAGAGACCTTATGGAAGATTCGTCTGCCCCTTGCCCTTCCGACCATTGTCACAGGGATGCGGATTGGTATGGGCTACAGCCTGAGATCCATCATCGGAGCAGAAATGATTGCGGCCGATCGCGGCCTCGGCTATTTCATCCTGGATGCCCAAACCATGAGTCGAAGCGATAAAGTGATTGTAGGGATTCTGGCGATTGGACTTATAGGTTTTTTCTTGGACGGCCTTTTCAGTCTCTTTTCCTACGTTCTTTTCCCTTATGAAAGGAGAAACTCTTGATGGACTCCCTTACCTTGGACCATATCAGAAAATGCTATGGTCCAAACACCATTCTTGACAATCTAACCTACTCCTTTCCGCTTAAGGAAGTCTCAGTGATCCTAGGAAAGAGCGGTTGCGGGAAAACCACCCTGCTGCGTCTCATCATGGGCCTTGAAAAAGCCGAAGGAAAGATCTTGAAGTCCCCCACCCTTCGTCTTGGCATGATGTTTCAGGAAGCAAGGCTCATGCCCTTTTTGACCCTCCGGGATAATATCGCCTTAGGAAAGAAGAACCTACCAGAAGAGAAACTGTCTCAGCTGATCAAACTGGTTCACCTACAGGAAGCAGCCTCCCGCTATCCTCATGAACTTTCAGGCGGCATGCAGCAGCGAGCAAGCCTAGCAAGGACACTAGCCCAGGACAATGATTTTATCCTCATGGATGAGCCCTTTGCCGCCTTGGACTATTTCACACGGGGACACATTCAAAAAGAACTTCTTGCCATGCGAAAAAAACGTCCCTTTGGTGTTCTCCTTGTTACCCATAATGTGGATGAGGCCCTGCGCTTAGGTGACAGGATCCTTATTCTCCAAGGCGGCAGGTTCATCTATGAAAAAGTGCTTTTTCAAGAGGCCGCTTCGCGGGACCTTCTTTCAGCACCTTATATCGCAATCAAGAGGCAGATTCTTGAAGCCCTTGAAATATAATTATTTGGGGAGCACTTTTCTGCTCCTGCTCCAAGAAAGGAAGGTCAATGACCAATGAACAAAAAGATCAAACAGATAGCAGTTTTTTTAGGCATGCTGGCTCTCGGGCTTACCCTAACCGCTTGCTCTACCAATAAGGATACCAAAAAAGCCACACCGAAAAAACCTGAAAAAGTCAGTATAACCTACGTCCAGGCGCCCCTCAATGTGCCATCTATCGTTGAAAAGGCCAATCAATCCTTTGAAAAAAAATTCAAGGAAAAAGACATCCCCGTGACCTATTCCACGATTACGAGCGGAGCTGACCAAACAGCTGCCCTTGCGTCTGGCGATATCCAGTTCCTCAACTGTGTTGGAGGCTCTTCCGTCCTTCTTTCTGCAGCCAATGGGGCTGATATCAAGATCATTAGCCTGTACTCCCAAGCCCCTAAAGCCTTCAAACTCTTTTCCAAAGATGCTGCCATCACCTCACCTCAGTCACTGAAAGGGAAAACCATCGCGGGTCCCAAAGGGACCATCCTCCATGAGCTCCTTGCAGCTTATCTCAAACAGGGCGGCCTTAGCATAGAAGACGTAAAATTCGTTTCCATGGGGCTTCCGCAAGCCCGTGCGGCCCTTGAAAACGGCAGTGCCGACTGTGCCCTTCTGGCCGGCCCCCTGGCTTATCAGGAAGAACAGAAAGGCATGCATGTTGTTACAACTGGTGACGGCCTTGTTTCAGGTCTTACAGTCACGGCAACGAGCGGGAAGTTCTATAAAGAACACAAAGAGTTGGTGGATCTCTTCCTATCCGTCCAAAAGGAGACCTTGACCTACATGAAAGATCATCAAAAAGAAGCCTTGGCAGCTGCCGTCAAAGCGACCGGACTTGATGAAAAAGCCGTTGACTCCATGTACGGTCTCTATGATTTCAGCATGGAAATTACGCCGGAAGCCATTGAGTCCCTGAAAAAGACGCAGGATTTTCTTGTCAGCTCCAAGCTTATGGATAAGAAAGTCGATGTTGATGACCTTTTTGTCAAATAACTGCACGTAATAAAGGCGGGTGCCCATAAGGACACCCGTCTTTTTTGTGCCATCAGGAAAGTTCTTCCACGACTTCAAGTGTTCCCAAATAGGCCCCTTCGCGGTCCCGTACAGCAAGATAGCGGACACGGGCTTTTTTCCCTTTTTTGACGGTTTCAAATCCAAGCGAATCTTTTTCCCCGCTGCGCAGCTTCTCTATGAGCCCTTTCACCATGGGGACAACTTTCGGCGGATGACAGTCATAGACAGAATGCCCTAGGGCGGTCAAGGGCCGAGGAAAAAGCGGTGTGGATTCCGAAAAAAAACGATTCGTATCGGCTGCATCAACAAAAGTCAGTTCAAAAGGCAAGGTCCTAAGGATACCCTCAAGCTGGGTTACTGTCAGTTCCCCACTGGGAAGGGAAATGGTCCCACACCGATCTTTCAGACCTTGATTCAGCGTGCTTTTAGTAAGGGACTCAGAATTCCATGTCGGCACATCGGTTAAATAAGCCCATCCAAATCGAGGAAAATCTCCTGCAATAAGAGGCCACTCATTTTGATCAACAAGTTTCTGTACCATAGGAACAAGGATTTCCGTTTCCTTGAAAATCATCTCCCGCATCCTGTTGAGGAGTCCAGAAAGTGCCTGATGCAGTGTTTCGTCATCACTTTTTTCGGCATGAGGATCCTCTTTTTTTAGCATCTTAATCAGCTCCTGGAGATTGTTACGAATCTCCCCATCCGCATTCCACATGACGCGGCTTGGTCCCGGCATGCCTTTGCGACTCAAGATGGGCAGAAGAACTTCGTCTTTTTTGTCGTAATGGGCTTTGACCGGAAGCAGCCCTTCGAGGACTGATAGAACATCTGCTGCTAAAAATGGACCATTCATCACGGCTGAAAGCCGATCAAGATGACTTTCAATGGCCTCATTTTCTTTCAAAAAGAGCTGTAGGGGATGACCTTCCGGAAACTGTTCCCCCATGGTTTCCATCTTGCCATGAAGAAGGCAGGAATGCAGATCGCAAAGATGTCCCATGTTCTCACTGAGTTTCCCTGCTTGAAGCAAGTCTTGTTCAGCTTCCATGATGTCTTCAGTTGAAACCGAGGCAAAATCCTTTTCAAATTCCCGACGAACCGAAGCAAGGTCTTCACCTTGGTGAAGACGGACCAAATAAGACTGAAGGGATTTTATTTTTTGAGAGTCCATAATAAACCTCCTACAATCACTATTTTTCTACTTTACTAGCAGTTTATCATGACTGTTATCTTATCTCTGTTGTTAAAACAACAAAAGAAAACGCCTCTTCCCTTAGGAAAAGGCGTTTTCAAGGTTAAAAGGACGGTTTCCATGGCCCCACCGTCCCTTCTACATCAGCGCGGCTCAATGAGCAGTTTGATTGCCGTGCGTTCTTCCCCATCGATAGTAATATCGATGAAGGCAGGAACACAGATGAGGTCCATCCCATGCGGTGCAACAAAACCACGGGCAATCGCTATCGCCTTCACGGCTTGGTTCAGGGCACCTGCACCAATGGCTTGGATTTCCGCCTTGCCATTTTCTCTCAATACACCTGCTAATGCTCCTGCTACAGAGTTTGGATTGGATTTTGTAGAAACCTTTAGTACATCCATTTTGAGACCCCCCATTGAGTATATTACTGTGTGAACAACATTCGATCACTACAATTTAAGTGTATTATAACACAAATTTTGAATTTGGCTAGTAAAGATTGTGCAAATGTTTGAATGGATAGCAAAAATTTTACTTAGAAGTCCCTAAAACGTGTACAAATTTATAAAATGATTAAGAAATAAACAAAATATTTATGTAAAATCATCCCTTGACTGGATAGAAACGGTGTTTCATGCCCGCTTCATAAGATCATAGAGATAGAGACTGCAAAGACTCTTTGCGTCGCAGATCTCCCCCGAAAGTACTCTTTCCTTGACCTCTTCAGGGGTCAGAATGACAACATTGAGGAACTCATCCTCGTCAGGATGCTGTTTTCCCGACGTGAGACCCGTTGCCGCATACAGATGAATCTGTTCATCCGTAAAACCCGGTGTCGTGAGGATGCTTGTTAATTTCTTGAAGTCCTTCGCCGTATACCCTGATTCCTCGGAAAGCTCCCGTTTGGCGCAGGATAAAGGAGCTTCGTCCCCTTCAATCTTTCCCGCCGGAATTTCATAAAGCACCTTTTTGACAGGATAACGGAACTGGCGAACAAAGATCATGCTGCCATCATCCAAAATCGGAAGAATGCCTACGGCACCTTGGTGGCGGATGAATTCCCGCTGGGATTCATGTCCATTAGGGAGTTGGACCCGATCCCGATAGACTTTCAGTAATCTCCCATTAAATATGAATTCGCTTTCAAGGGTACTTTCCCTTAATTTTTCATCGTCCATAGACAATTCTATTCAGCTCCTATCCACTATCATCGCATGCATCAATTTCCAAAATGCTGCTTTTCCTTTTCCGCCATAGCAAGCAATTCCTTGGCATTTTCCCGTGCAGATTCTGTCTGTTGGGTTCCACTCGTCATGCGCATGATTTCTTCAATACGGCCCGCCCGTGAAAGGATTGTCACTTCGCTGGCAGTCATTCCTTGATCACTGTTTTTGGCAATATACAGATGCTGATCGGCAAAGCAGGCAATCTGGGCCAAGTGGGTAATGCATAAGACCTGCCGCTGTTTGGCAATGAGAGCCATTTTTTCAGCCATCTTCTGGGCCGTGACACCGCCAACTCCCGTATCAATCTCATCAAAGATCATGGTTGGGACACCAAATTTGCGAAGCAGGACTGTTTTGGCGGCCAAAGCAAACCGTGAAAGCTCACCACCGGACGCAATTTTAATCAGCGGAGCCGGTTTCATGCCAGCATTGGCCGAAAAAAGGAAGGTGGCTTCATCTTGGCCATTTTTTCCGCAGTGATCCAATTTGGTGAAGCAGATGGACAGCGCGGCATGGGGCATCGCAAGATCATGGAGATGCGGCAGGATGTCCGCACAGAACCGTTCAGCCGCCGTTGTTCTCTTTTTTGTCAGTTCATCTGCTTTTTCCTGAAGAACCCCATCCAATTTTTTTTGAAGTTTTATGAGACGGTCAATCTCATCCTGCAGTGATTGGAGCTTTTCATAGTCTTTCCTTCCTCTATCTGCATAGGACAGGATTTCTTCCAAAGATCCCCCATATTTTTTCTTCAAATGATAGAGCAGGTCCAATCGGGTCTGGGCCTCTTCTAAGGTTTCCCGGTAATCTTCATCCCCGGAAAGGCGGTCCGAAAGGGTCTGTCTTACATCTTCAAGCGTCTCCCAGGACGAATCAAGTGTTTGGGCAAGATCCTCCACCGAAGGATCATAGACCGCTGCACTGGAAAGCGCGGTCTTCGCATCTGTCAAGGCGTCAAGGACGCCCTGAGTCCCTTCAACCCCGGAGAGGAGTTCGTGGGCACGGCTAAGGTCTCCCCTGACTTTATCCTGGTTGGAAAGTCGACGCACAGTTTCACGTAGCTCATCATCTTCGCCCAATTTAATCTGTGCGGCATCAATCTCTTTGAGCTCGTCTTCGAGGCGTGCCAGCTCCTCTTCCCGATGTTCATTCTTGCCTTCCCAATAAGACAAGGTTTCCCGCCCTTTTTGAGCGGCGTCAAAGGCCTCTTGATAGGCCTTCAGGGTTGGTGCCAGTTCTGGATCGTAGTGATGAAGGATAGCAAGGACAGCACCGGGTCGAAGCAGGGTCTGATTTTCGTGCTGCCCATGAATGTCCACAAGAAGGGCCCCCAAACGAGCGAGCGTCTTTACAGGAACTTGCGTATCATTGACAAAGGCCTGGCTTTTTCCCTGTGCGGAAACGCGGCGGCGTAAAAATAGGGTACCATCTTCTGCACTGAGCCCCAACTCAGACAAGAGGGCTTCCACGGAATGATTTCCTGTCACATCAAAAACAGCTTGGATCTGATAGGCATCGGCGCCCGTTCGAACCGCATCCGAAGGCGCACGTCCTCCAAGGACAATGCCTAATGCATCTATCAGGATGGATTTACCGGCACCGGTTTCTCCCGTAAAAACGTTGAATCCAGGGGCAAACCCAATCCGTACCTTATCAATCAGGGCAAATTGCTGCACTTCAAGGAATGTCAGCATCGCTGAGCCTCCTTAGCTCTTTTTCTGCATGATGCGGGTTTTGACAGTTTCCACATGGTCCCGCGAATCAATAATGAGCATGACCGTATCATCACCGCCCACGGTACCAAGGACCTCGCTCCAATTGAGATGGTCGATGGCATAGGCAACTGCCTGTGCCGTACCGGGAAGGGTATGGACCACAATAATGACTTCCGAAGAAACAACGGTCAGGATATAACTGCGAAGCATATCTTCCAAACGGTCCGTCGTAATGATTTGGTTATGTTCCGAAGGAAAACTATACTTATACCGTCCATCTTCATCGGGAACCTTAATCAAGACCATATCCTTGATATCCCTGGACACAGTGGCCTGCGTCACATTGAATCCCGCTTTTTTCAAGGCTTCTGCTAGATCGCTCTGGGTCTCGATGACTTGGGTCTTGATAATCTGTTTGATTGCTTCCTGTCTGGATAATTTCATGATTTCACTTCCTATACAATGGTCTGTCCTTCGTTGCGAAGGAGCCGATCCTGCCAAGTTTCGTAATAGCGCAGAGGACTTAAGCGGGCAAACTTCGCATCAAAGGGGCAGCGCTCAACAATCACTTTCTGGGTCTTTTCAAGGCTTGCAATCGTCATTCCATCGGCAGATACAAGGATTTCCTCAAAAGGTGGATAAGGTTCGATTTCAATCGTATCCTTCATGGGAATGACGAGCGGACGCGCATGAAGGGCATGAGGACAAATGGGGGTAATGAGCATGACGGATAGACTGGGATGGACGACAGGTCCTCCTGCAGAAAGGGAATACGCCGTCGACCCTGTCGCCGAAGCAATGATGATACCATCAGAAGGAAAATTCGCTGAAGGCTGACCGGCAATGCGCATACGAAGACGGGTCAGTCGGGAACGATCGGCACTTTCAAGGACCATATCATTAAGGGCATGACCTTTTTTGATAATCTTGCCAGCTTCCCAAATGGAAAGCTGGAGCATGCTGCGTTTTTCGATGGTGTACGCCCCATCAGCCAATTTTTTGAGCACCTTTTCCAGATCAGGGAAACAGGCTTCCGTCAGGAATCCAACCTTACCCATATTGACCCCAATGAGCGGCACTTGCAGGGGTGTCACATAACGGGCGGCCCGTAAAATGGTTCCATCCCCGCCCAGTGTCATAGCAAAATCAAGGCGGCTGAGACTTGCCGGATCTTCTTGGTCGTACCCTGGCACGCCGAACTCCTCTGCAATTTCCAAAGGAAAAGCAACCTTGATTTTGGCATGTTCTGCCGCCTTGACTACAGCCGGCAGGGCATTTCGAACGTTTTCTTTATTGAGGTTCGGGAAAATGCCAACCATCCATTCTCTCACGTCAATCCCCCCTCTTATAGAAGAAAAAGATGGGATTCAGTCACCACTTTTTGGGGATCTGAATCAGAGACAGCATCGCTGCCCTCTTTTCCTAGATATAATAGATATTCAATATTGCCTTCCGGTCCCTTGATGGGAGAATAGGAAAGGCCTTTGGGAACAAAACCGATTTCCCGGGCAAAACCGAGTACCTTTTGAATCACTTCCAAATGAACTTTTTGATCCCTCACAACGCCTTTCTTCCCCACATGTTCTCGACCAGCTTCAAACTGAGGTTTGATGAGGGCAATGAGAAACGCGTCGTTTTTCATGATCTTATAGGCTGCCGGAAGCACCTTATCTAAAGAGATGAAGGCCACGTCAATACTGACGGCATCGACTTGTTCTCCCAAGGAATCCGCTTCCAGGAAGCGGACATTGGTGCGCTCCATATTGACAACGCGCGAATCGTTTCTAAGTTTCCAGGCCAGCTGTCCATAACCGACATCGATAGCAAAGACCTTTTTGGCCCCGTGCTGCAATGCACAGTCCGTAAAGCCCCCTGTCGAGGCTCCCAGATCGGCCATGGTTTTTCCTTCCAAGGAAATAGGAAAGACTTCAAGAGCCTTGTTGAGCTTATATCCCCCACGGCTGACAAAAGGCAACTTCTTTCCTAAAAGGGTAATTTTGGCATCCGGCTTGACCATGGTTCCCGGTTTGTCGATTTTTTGATCATCGACAAGGACTTCCCCTGCCATAATAACCGCTTGGGCTTTACTTCTTGATTCAAATAAGCCCTGTTCCACAAGGAAAAGATCGAGCCGTTCTTTTTTCATTGTTCAAGAGCCTCCCTTTCGATTTCTTGATAGGCGGTTAAGATTCGTTCCACAAGGTTGTCCTCATCTAGCCGGACATCCCGCAGAAGAAACTCTCGTTTCCCATGGGAAACAAATTCGTCAGGAATCCCGAGAGTAAGGACGCGGCAATCCCCTAAGCGATTTTCTTGATTCAGATAGGAAATGATGCCTTCACCATAACCGCCGCAGAGCGCATTTTCTTCGAGCGTCACAATAAGCTTGACCTTTCTGGAGGCTTCCAGGAGCGCCTCTTGATCCAGCGGTTTGATAAAGCGTCCATTGACGACCCCCACAGAGAGCCCCTTGGCACGCAGGCGTTTGGCTGTCAGCTTCGCAGCTTCGACCATGGTTCCCACAGCCCAGAGATCGATCTGGGACCCTTCCTGAAGGCGTTCACTCCGGCCAATGGGGAGCGTATGAAGGGATTCAGTCACGGGCACGCCGACACCGCTGCCGCGGGGATAACGAATAGCACAGGGACCTTCATACTCAGTCGCGGTATAGAGCATATGGCGGAGCTCATTTTCATCTTTCGGTGCCATGATAACAAAATGAGGCATGAGCCTGAGATAGGAGCAGTCAAAATTCCCATGGTGCGTGGCCCCATCATCCCCTACAATACCGGCGCGATCCAGACAGAGCGTAAAAGGAAGCTCCTGGATGGCAACATCATGAAGAAGCTGATCAAAAGCACGCTGCGCAAAAGTCGAATATATGGCAACCACGGGATGGTATCCATTTGCCGCAAGGCCTGCCCCCATCGTAACAGCATGCTGTTCAGCGATGCCTACATCAAAGTAGCGGTCAGGATGAACTCTTTGAAAAGCGTCAAGTCCCGTCCCTTCCGGCATGGCCGCCGTGATTGCGACAAGGTTGCGGTTTTTATCGGCCAGCTGGATGAGCGTCTTGCTAAAAACACTGGTATAAGTTGGCGGGGCGTCTTTTTTCGTGATTTTTTCCCCTGTTGCCACAACAAAAGGTCCTGTACCATGGAATTTGTTTGGGCTTTTTTCGGCAGGGGCATAGCCCTTTCCCTTTTTTGTAAGGACATGGATGAGCACTGGTTCAGTCAGATTCTTGGCTTTTTGCAAAGTCTCTACAAGAGAAGGGATATCATGTCCGTTCACAGGTCCCAAATATTTAAAACCCAGGTCCTCAAAAAACATCCCTGGCACAAAGAAGTACTTCAGGGAATCCTTGAGTCGACCAACGGTCTTGGCTACGTGGGTACCAATGGAAGGAATGGCTTTAAGCACGCCTTCTACATCGGCCTTGACTCGGGAGTAGGCCGGGTCTGTGCGCAGTTCCGTCAAGTAGGAGGACAAGGCTCCCACGTTGCGGGAAATGGACATTTCATTGTCATTTAATATGACAATGAGTTTTTTCTTGAGGTCCCCCGCATGATTAAGCCCTTCCATGGCTTCCCCGCCCGTTAGGGCCCCATCCCCGATGACAGCAATGACATTGTAATCATCACCAGATAGATCACGGGCACAGGCCATGCCAAGGGCTGCTGAAATAGAGGTGCTGGCATGCCCCGTTCCAAACGCATCACAAGGATTTTCGCTGCGTTTTGGAAAACCGCAGAGGCCGCCATAGGTGCGCAGGGAAGGGAAATCCCGGAGACGCCCCGTCAGGATCTTGTGTATATAGGACTGATGGCCTACATCCCAGACAATTTTGTCACGGGGAACAGAAAAGACACGGTGCAGGGCAATGGTCAGTTCAACAACACCCAGGTTAGGCGCCAGATGTCCACCGTTTTTTGAAACAACGTCAATAATGAGGCTGCGGATTTCAGCACATAGCTGAGGAAGCATGGAAGGATCGATTTTTTTTAAATCTTCCGGCGAATGGATTTCTGAAATGAGTGACATGAAACGCCTCCTTTCGCAGGCACGAAAGTTCTATAAGAATCTATTTATTGCGATTGTACAGATGCCGTGCAATCGCAAGGAGCGGTTCCGCCCTTTCGCCAAAAGGTTCCAGGGTAAGTTCTGCTTTCTTTAGGGTATCAAGGGCCATGGCTTTGGCTCCTTCCAAGGTAAAAAGACTGACGTAAGTGGATTTGTGCATCTTTTCATCCATTCCAGCCATTTTCCCCATGATTTTGCTGTCCCCTTCCACGTCGAGGATATCATCCGTAATTTGGAAGGCAAGTCCGAAAAAGGTGGCAAATTTCGTAAGGGCATTGACTTCATCCTTGCTGCCGCCGCCCAAAAGGGCCCCGCTGCGGATAGCCGCAATAAAGAGCGCTCCCGTTTTGGCTTCATGGAGCTGTTTCATCTCAGCAGGCTCGAGGTGCTTTTCCTCAGCATTAATATCAAGAGCCTGCCCGCCGACCATGCCTTCCGGACCGGCACAGCGTGCGATGAGGTGGATGATTTCCACCATAAGCGCCGGATCGACACCCTTTTGCTCTGTCATAACCTCAAAAGCCTGGGTCAAAAGACCATCACCAGCAAGAACAGCCATGGCCTGACCAAAAACCTTGTGGTTTGTAAGGCGCCCCCGCCGGTAATCATCATTGTCCATTTCCGGGAGGTCGTCATGAATCAGGGAATAGGTGTGAATCATTTCAAGGGCGGACGCAAGGGGCAGAAAATCAGTGCCTTTTCCACCGACAGCATCGGCAGCCGCCATGAGAAGAATCGGACGGAGCCGCTTTCCGCCGGCAAGGGCACTGTAAGCCATGGCTTCATCGACGCGGCTGATGGCGCCCACGCCAATCCGGATTTTAAGGAACCCATCAACAAGTTCGGACCGTTCCTTTAGATAGGTTGAAAGATCCATCATGCATCCTCCTCTGGGAAGAGTTCCAGTTTTACGTCTCCTGAAGTCGTTTCTGTCACTTTCTGCACTTCCTGTTCGACTTTCTTGAGTGCTGCCCCGCATTGAGCAGAAAGGGTCATGCCTTCCTTGTAGAGCTTCACCGTATCTTCAAGGGGAAGATTGCCGCTTTCAAGCGCTTCTACAATCTCCTCCAGCCGTTTCATATTGTCTTCAAACGTTGCCTTTTTGGCAGCCATATCAGGATTCCTCCTTTTTACTCACAATACTCCTCAGGACCCCATCCTTGAAATAGGTCTTAATGGTGTCCCCTTCCTTAAGGGTTCCCATAGAGGACAGGATCTTGCCCCCTGGCCCTTCCGTCATAGTATAGCCTCGTTCTAAAACTTTTTGTGGATCAAGGAGCTGGAACTTAACGCTCACTTCCTTGAGGCGCTGCTGCGTTTCAGACAGGGTATAACGGAAGTGAAGGTCAAGATCCTTCGTAAGACGGGTCAAATGGTCTTGATGCCTTGCAACAAAAACCTCGGGATGGCGGAAGAACCAATGGTCCCGCAGTTTCATAAGGCGCATGGTCTCCCGTTCCAAGCGGCGGCTGAAACTTGTGGAAAGGGACTGCCCCAACTGATCAAGCCGCTGGGACTGTCCTTCTGTAAGCCGCTCGGGATAGCGAAAGACTGGTCGCTGCAAAACGCCGTCAAGGCACTGGCGTTCCATCGCCAAGCGGTCCGCAACTGCCTTTTTGAGACGCAGGTTCAATTTTTCGTAGGACGCAATGTCCTTACTGCGGTCAGGCACGGCAAATTCAGCCGCCTGGGACGGCGTTGCAGCCCTTTTATCGGCCGCAAAATCAGAGAGAGTAAAATCGATTTCATGACCAACGGCAGAAATGATGGGAATCCTTGAAGCCGCAATGGCCCGGACCACCTTTTCATCATTAAAGGCCCAGAGGTCTTCCATGGACCCACCGCCGCGGCCGACAATCAGGACGTCACAAAGATTGTGCCGATTCATGAAATGGATGCCTGCTGCAATTTCGGGCGGTGCTTCCTTGCCCTGGACCTTGACAGGATAGAGTCGGATCTTAACCGAAGAATCACGCCGACCGGCAACTTTGATGATATCGCGGATGGCCGCACCATCGGCACTTGTCACAACGCCGACGATGCGTGGTGAAACCGGGATGGGTTGCTTCCTGGTTTCGTCGAAAAGGCCTTCTGCAGACAGCTTCTGCTTCAGGGCTTCATAAGCCGCCATAAGGTCTCCTGTCCCTACAGGCATAAGCATATCAACATAAAATTGATAGACCCCATCCCGCTCATAGACATCAATACGGCCGATACCCACAACCTGGTCCCCATCGCGGGGAAGCTTCTTAAGGCGTTGAGCGGCCCCTTTGAACATAACGCACTTGATGAGCCCTTTACTATCCTTGAGATTAAAATAGCAGTGACCCGACGCATACCGCCTGAAATTGGAAACTTCGCCTTGGATCTGGAGATTGGCGAAGGTAGGATCCTTATGTATCAGTTCCTTTAAGGAGAGATTAACTTCAGAAACAGTAAACACCTTACCGAAGATCATGGGCGTTCCCTCTTTCCTTGAGGACTCCAAGCCATGCATTGCCGATTGCACCATCAGTGCTGCAGATAGGGTCAGCCGTAAGAAGAGCAATGCCCTTTCCCGACAGATGAGTCCTCAGTTCTTTTCGAATATAGAGATTGGCGCTGACGCCGCCAACAAAAAGCACTTCCGTAAGTTTGTGCACTGCACAAAGATGACTGATTGTATGATAAAGACCTTTGGCAATGGCATGAAGCGTACCCAAGGCAATTTCGCTACCCTTTTCCCCTTTTTCAATCGCTCGCAGGGCAGCTGTGGCAGGACCCGAAAGGCTCATGCATCCTTCTTCGAACCAGACTTTGAGAGGATAAGGACGGACTGCTTCCTGTGCCAATTTTTCCAGTTGGGGACCACATGGGAAAGGAAGGCCCAAAGCGACTCCCACGCGATCAATCATTTGTCCGGCATGAAGATCGATGCTGGTCCCGCAAGGCGTAAGGATGATCTCACCGTTTGCGCTCCTTTCAGCAAGGAGAAGGTCCGTCGTTCCTCCGGAAACATGAACCAAAAGACAGCGCGCCGGCGGCCGGCGGCGAAGTCCCCAGAGACCAGCAAACATATGGTTATGTTGATGAGTAGCCGCAATAAGAGGCACGTCCATGAAGTGACTTAAACTGCGTGCCATGCCCCAGCCCACCAAAAAGGCAGGCATATAGGATTCCTTGAGTGGTCTTGGCCGCTCGGAAGCGACAATGGCAGAAAGCCGTCCCTGTGTGAGATCGATGCGTTCCAAAAGATCTGGCAGGGCCCGCATATGCTGAAAAACCATTTCTGATTGGGACAGCCCACGGCGGCCCTCTTTTACACGAAGAAGGCGCCGCTCATCAAAAAGCAGCGCACCCGTTCCATCCATAAGGGCTGCACTTGTCGTATAGCAGCTCGTATCAATGCCAAGGACAAGGTCAGTCTTTTCCATGATTTCTCACTAGTGTCCCCAAGAGGCCATTGATGAAATGGGGAGAGTCATCTCCGCCATAGATTTTGGCAATCTCCACCGCCTCACTGATGGCAATGGCAGGAGCAATCTTTTGAGGACTGAAATACATTTCAAAAGCAGCCATGCGGAGCAAATTTCGGTCAACTCCGGCCATGCGCTTGACTTTCCATTCATCTGAAAGGGTATCAAGGACACTGTCAATGGCCTCAAGATGCTCGCGAGTCCCCGTAACCAAGGCTGCCGCATAGTTTTCATCATCTTTGGGAAGTGCTGGCGTATCCTCATCTTCAAGCAGGGCTTTCACGGTATCAAGGGGAGATACATCCGTCGTGAAATCAAGGGAAAACAAGCTCTTCATTGCAAGTGTACGTGCTTCTCTTCTACTCATAATATCCTCATTTCCATCTAGTTAGATTTCCGCGTCAAAGGGCGCGGTACCATTCAATCATCTACGGTAAGGCGGCAGCAAATTATCAAGAAGATCGACAAAGTCCTCTCCTTCGTCCATCCGGTTGCCGATATAAAAGCCAAGACCTATGCAGATCAACAGGAATACGGCCCTAAAGAACCCTAGCAAAATGAAGAGGATTCCCACAAATAGACCTACCCCAGCACCAATGACACGCCACCGGCTGGTTTCCATGATATTTCTAAAGATTTCTTGCCACATGGTTCAGGCCCCCTACTCTTTTGCCTTGATGTGTTTGAAATAAAGTTCCACATCGCTGACTTCCACACCGATGACGGTCAAGATATTTTTCTTCACCGTGCGGCGAACTTCTTCCGTCGTATCCGGAATATTGATGCCCGGTTCAATGGAAGCGTTGATGCGGACTTCAATCTGCTGGCCATTCATCTTGACCTTGGCCTTGGCACCATGGACACCATAAACGTCATTTGTGAAACTGGCAATATAATCTTCCATGGCGCGCTGACTCACGTGGATCTGGCCTTCGTGCTCCGTATCAATAGTCAAACTGCTGCTGGATCCACGACTCCAGCCCGCAACAAGAAGACGGAGGCTCATCATAAAGAGGACAGCCCCGCCCACCGTGTATTCCCAACGGCCTGGAATCCGGCTGGCAAAGGCAACAAACTCATCAAGCGGCACCAGATTCAAACTGACAATCATAATGAGGACAGCGGCTACGCCTAAGCTGCAGGTATAAAGCGTCAAAATGATGCGGTCAATGATACTCATGCGTTTACTCCCGAAGCCTCTTGGCTTACTGTTTCTTCATTTTGTTCCTTGGCAGAGGAATCCGCACCCTTACCCTCAGGGTCCTTCATTTCCTGCTTCAAGGAGGCTTCTTCCCTTGCTGCTTCCTTATAGCGTTCTTCCAGGGTATCTATATCACCTTTTCCTGAGAGGCCTTCCATTTTGTCCTTTCTGACGCCTTCCACATGGATATCCACGGCCGTCACTTCATAGCCTGCCATATTTTCCACTGCGTCCTTGACTTTTTCCTGAAGTTTGATGGCCACATCGGGAATATTATAACCATAAGTGATGATGACATGGACCTCAACACGGACCGTTCGGCCTTCTGTAAACACCTTGATGCCTTTGGAAAAGTTCTGTTTTCCCAGCATTTCATTGATTCCGCCGCGGATCCCGCCACTCATGCCGTACACACCGGGTACTTCGGAAGCCGCAAGTCCTGCGACAATGGACAGGACCTCATCATCGACATGGATGGAACCCATGTCGTCCGTCTCAGGGGAAACTTTTGTTCCATCCTGCAGCATTTCAAGTTCCTTGTTATCGCTCATCAATTTCACCTCAGATGAAAGAATATACGTGAAACCATGTTGGTATCAAATAATTATAACACAGGCGGCTTATCTTTCCAATGACCTAGAGGGGGATTTTACGCCATGAAAAGGTGTTCGCTGCTTTCTCCTTTCAAGCTGAAATCAGCCCTTTTGCCCATAAAAAAAAAAGCACGGACCACCTGGAGCTGATCCGTACTTTTTATGTTAAATTTAGCGAATCCCGGCACAGAAGTTGATGAACCAGGTAATGATGATGGCATTCGTAATGTTGCTAAGGAACCCACCAATAACTGGTACAACAAAGAAGGCCAGTTTGGAATATCTGTACTTGTCGCAGACAGTCTTCATGGTCGTCATGGATACAGGCACAGCCCCTGTACCAAATCCCGTATGGCCAACAGCGATGATGGCGGCATCGTAGTTCTTACCGCAAGCATAGAAGTCGACAACATAGCAGTAGATAAGGATCATGACCACCTGGGCAAGGAGCATGACAACCATCGGGCCAGCAAGACCAGCAAGTTGCCACAGCTTCATGGAGATGATGGACAAGGAAACGAATAGTCCCAGGGAGAATTCACCGACCGTATCGATGCCTTCATACAAAGATTCCGGTGTATCTTTCTTGCTGTCCAGATACAGACGAACAAGGATACCAGCCAGCATGGTGCAGACATGGATTGGGAAGCTGATCTTCAGGGATTTCAAGATTGCCATGAAGACAGCGCCTAAGCCCAAGCAGAAACACATCAGGAACATGGCTTTTACGATATCACCCTTGAACATCGGGGTCCCAACTTCTTTCCCCGTTTCCTGTGCTTTTTCAGCCTGTCCGTCAAGAGCAGGATCTTCCAGATGATGACGTCTAATGATCCAACGGCCAAAAGGACCGCCAATCATGCAGCCTGCAATCAAACCGAAAGTTGCGGAAGCAATTGCAACTTCCATTGCAGCAGAAGCACCTTGAGCAACGGCCAGAGGGGCAAATGCGGCTGCGTTGCCATGACCGCCCGTCATCGGCGTGGAACCCGTCATCAGGGCAATCAAGGGATCAACACCCATGGCGACACCAATCCCCACGGAAAGGACATTCTGCAAAATGGCAAGGACGGCAGCAGAAATCGTAAAGATGATGACAAGTTTCCCACCCTTTTTCAAAAGGGAAAGACTGGCTGCGGCGCCGCTTGCAGCAAAGAAAATACAGTAAAAGAGGCTGTTTGCGACTTTGTAGTCGAAACTCAGCTCTGCCACCCCGGTTTCATAAAGCACCAGGGAAATCAGGGAAATAATTGTGCCGCCGACGACAGCACCCGGCAGGCAGTACTTTCTTAAGAATGGAAATTTTTGACGGCACCAGTTACCGAGCCAAATGGCAATGACGGCAAGGGCCAACGATTGGAACATGTCAAGCTTAATTGCTAGACCACCCATGAATAAAACCCCCTCAAATTATTGTGGAAACGGATTCCAGCATTCCATCTCCTTTCCTACAGAACCTATTATAACAATTAGACTTTTTGAGTACAAGCAAAATTCAGAGTATTTTATATATAATCAGATAATCATACATTTATTAAATTCATCATTAAGAAAATAATTTACATTGTATAGGCAACTAGGAATTTTTGAAAAAGGGGTATATTGTCACAACGGATGATTGAAGGCCGGTAAATACCTTTGAACCAGCAAACTGTCTTTTTCCCCCCAAAAAAATCAGAAAAACGCCCATGGCTGCCATGGGCGTTTCCTCACACGTAATCTGAGCTTTCTTATTTCGTCTGTCCCTTAACGGGCGTATTCTTAGCAATGAGATCAATAAAAATGAGGTCTTCATCTTTATCGTTTCTGAGGGCGTGGCTTTCACCGGGACCAGCAATTGTGACGGAACGAGGACCGACAACCGTTTCCTTTCCCGCTCCATCCGTGAATACGCCTTCACCAGATAGGATAATGTAGGTATCATCATTATCCACATGTTTGTGCATGCCAATGGAAGCGCCCTTTTTCAGCGTCATCCGGCCAATCTCCTTGATGGCCTGATCCTGTGTCGCAGCTTCCCGACGGAAAGCAAAACGACCGAACAAAATGCCCGTTCCTTTACCTGCGCCCGCTTTTTCTACATTCTTCTCAAACTGTGCGGAAACAGGGAAGTATTGGGTGGTTCCCTCTTTAGCCATCTTAGAAAGATCGGCACTGTCATTTTTAGCAATGATATCAAGGAAAACCAAATCCTCCTTGCCAAGGTTGGCTAGCCCATGAGTCTGACCAGGACGGGCAATGGTCATATCGCCGGCACCGACCACCCAGGCATGGCCATTGCCATCCGTAAAAATGCCTTTGCCTGAAATGATGAGATATGCGTCTTCATTATCCTTGTGCGTGTGACTGCCAATATAGGATCCAGGTTTCAGCGTCATCCAGCCGATTTCCTTGATGGCGTCCGTTTTCAGGGCCTGTTCCCTGCGGAAAGCAAAATCACCATGGAGCACGCCTTGTCCGCCGCCAGCTCCATTGACGTCCTTCACAAAAAGGTTGTCTTCCACATAGCACTGGCCATGTTTTTCCGGTACCAGCTGGGACGGTGCTGGTTTTGCATAAACCGTACCAGCCGTCATGAGCGCTGCAGCGAGACAAAAAGCCATCCAGTTTCGTTTCATAGTCACTCCTCCTATCTTCTAGAAACGCTTTACTAAAACCATTGTAGTCCTCTATTTTTCAGAATTCAAGAAACTTTCTCATTTTTCGTTAAATCAAATAAGCATCCCTTACAATAGCTTCATCTTAACTTACCTCGATTGATTCAAACGGATCAACAGGAAATCAAGAATTTTTGAAGTTGCTGTAAGGCAGACAACTCCATAGAATCCCGCCCAGATTTCGCGAAACACAAAAATGGATGAAACGAGAACGAGGGCATTTAGATAGAAAAAGATGCGTCCCATGCTGAGTTGCGGGAAGTATTTATGAATGATAAACGCAAGGATATCCGCCCCTCCCGTCGTGCACTCTGCCTTAAAAAGAAAAGTTATGCCAATGCCTGAAATGGCGCCGCCCAAAAGAGCCCCCAAAAAACGCGGTCCAGCATAGACAGGAAAATAGACAGCGGCAACCTTGTCCATGAAGAAAGAGCAAAGAAGGACCGTTGCCGTTGTCTTTAGGACAAATCGGGGCCCCAGCGTTTTCCACGCCGCGGCAAGAAGAGGGACATTGACGAAAAAACTCATGGCTCCCACAGGAAGGCCAAAAAGATAGTTCAGCATGAGCGCAACACCTGTGGCGCCACCCGGTGCGATATGGACGGGCTTTACAAGGGAAACCATGCTGACCGCATAGATGAAGGCCCCAATGAGGACCGAAACAAACTGCCTGTTGCGTGTTTGCATGAAAATACGCCCCTTTCCTGCAGCAAATATAGACCCGCAAATAACCGGCACTATGGGAGTACCGGTTATTTGCGTTAGCATGAAATTGTATGGAAGGTAATTGCTAAGAGCCACGTAAGAAGGCCCTTAGACTCAGGAGGTAAACAAGAGAATCTTATTTATCTGGGTAGGCAGTCAAAGCCATCCCAAACAGGAATGCCCGTAAAGGTCTTGGCTTCTTCTTTTCCGGATAGGACCCGGATGGCCCCGGAAGCAAGGGCTTCCATTTCAAATTCCCCGGCCATGACCGTAACGGGAGCGACAAAGGAAATCATTTCCTTTAGGCGCTGAACAACATAGGTATCATAGGAAATGCCGCCTGTAAGGATGATGCCGTCAACATTTCCGTGAAGAACGGCTGCCATGGCGCCCACTTCCTTACCAATCTGATAAATCATGGCGTCATAAATCAGCGCTGCGTACGCATCTCCTGCATCGGTCCGCTCTTTGACTTCCCGGGCATCGCTTGTGCCCAAGTGATCGGCAAGGCCGCCGTTTTTGGTGACTTTTTCCAGCATCTCTTTTTCACTGTACTTGCCGGAATAACACATTTCAACGACATCCCGAACAGGAAGGGAGCCGCACCGAGTCGGTGCCATAGGTCCGTCTCCGCGGGCAATGTCATTGGAATCGACCATCCTTCCTTTTTCATGGGCCGTAATGGAAATCCCGCCGCCAATATGGCAGATGATGAGATTTAGATCAGAATAGTTTTTTCCGACCTTTTGGGCATAACGCAGGCCAATTTCCTTTTGGTTCAAGGCATGGATAGCACTCTTGCGGTAAACACCCTTGAGGCCGGTTACCCTTGCAAGGTCCTTGAATTCATCCACTTCGGGAGGGTTCACGATAAAGGCCTTGGCATGATATTTTTCAGCAAGGGCACTTGCAATCGGGGCACCCAAAATGGCGGGATGGACGACGGACGGTCTATTCGTTACATAATCAAGGAGCGTTTCATTGATGGTAAAGACGCCGCTTTCCGTCGTTCCGCAGCCCCCACCCCGACTGGAAAAAGCATCCACATCGGTCAGGGTCTCCCCGCTTTTTTTCACACTTTCAAGAATCATATCCCGGCGGTAATCCAGTTGGTCGCGCACTTCTTTAAAGGCCTTGAGTTCCGATACATCATGCTGGATATTTTCAGAATAGATTTTCTCTTTTCCTTTGAACATGGCCACTTTTGTAGACGTAGAACCAGGATTGATGACAAAGATTTTATAGTCTTTCACAATAGCATTTCCTCATTTTCCAGAGATTATTTCATAAGGAGCGGGTACAGGATGCCAAGCCAGATGACCATGAGCGCACCGCCAATACGCGTCGAAATGGATGCAAAGGCAAGGAGGTTCATGCGGTTTGCTGCCGTAAGGACGGCAATATCTCCGCTGCCGCCAATGTTGCAGCAGCAAAGGCCGGCCGTAACTCCGCATTCATAAGGATAAAGACCCGTGAGGCGACCAAAGAACATAGCGCCTACAAATGCCCCCATGACACCGATAAAGATGACGGCAAAGACCGGAACGGTAAAATATTCCGTAAGGGCCGTAAATTTAAGGGAGTTCACACCGATACCGGCAATGAGCATGGGTAGCAAGGCCTTTAAGGCAAAGTTCATGGCATAGACAGCGTCATCCATGATTTCATCTTCTACAATGCCCGTGCACTTAACAATAATGGCAATGATGATGGACCAAGCAAGGCCCGCAATCATGCCCGTCCCTGGCAGCTTCCCTAGGATAAAGCCCATGAGATAGACCACCAGACAGATGAAGATACCTCCGCCAAGACGGGAATAATCAAGCGTCGTGGCCTGGCGTTTTTCGCCTTCCGTAATCATATGTTCCTGACCGATGAGGATGTTGCCATTTCCATTGAGGCCAGAAATCTTGGACGTAATGCCGCCGCCCAGAGCTGCCAAGACGACAGCAAGGACGTTGGCAATAGAAGCGTAACAGAGGAATTGACCAGCAAGGCTCGTCATATCCTTGCCGCTCAGTTCCGAATAAAGAAGGGGCAAGGTCGTCATGGCACCGGCACTGCCGCCGGACATGCAGGGAGCACCGATATAAAAGAGCCCTTCAGCGGCCCCAAAGCCAATCAGCTTTCCGCCAATGTAGCAGGAAACAAGAGCCACGACCTGGCTGCCAATGATGGCTGGTAAATAACGGGCCGTTGCCTTTAAGAGGATCTTGCGATCCATGACAAGGACGGACCCGATGAGGAGGGCGGCAATATACATATCTTGGAAGCCGCCGCGCATGACGGTACGAATGCCGTTTTCAAGCGGTTTCGGAATGAGGCCCACATAGTTCAGCCAAGAAGCACCGATAAGTGGCAGGAGGCAGGCCCCGCCTAAGTAGTTGTTGACGATAGGAATGGTGTTGCCAAGCCAGAAGAAAAGTCCTCCCATGGCCATCAGGAACGCCACCGTCAGCACATAGCTGGAAACAACGAAATTTCCCGACGCGTTGGAATAGATCTTTGCAAGCGGCATGAAATTGCCATAGACAGCGATGAGAACCACAGCAAACAAGATGAAAAACGGTTTTGGCCCCATGCCACAGACTTTAAATTTCAATTTTGAAGCATCCATTATTATTCTCCCTTTTCAATTTGCCTTTCTTGTAATAAAACCCGTTTCTAAGTGCCCCTCATCTGAAACAAGATTGGTTATGGATGAATCTTGATTTATCTTTTTTTACTAGTCATAGCTGCCATAACAATGGCCAAATATTTATCTGTGACCGTGGCCGCCCGCGATACGAGGATAACCGGTACAAGCCCGCCTACAACGACGCCGCCCGTTTTACACCCCCCCAGAACCGTCATGCTCTTGGCCGCAAGGTTTCCTGCTACGATATCAGGGACAAGTAGGATATCGGCATCGCCTGCCACAGGGGATTCATACCCTTTGATGGCGCAGGCTTCCTTGTCCATAGCAAGGTCCAGGGAAATCGGTCCTTCCACAATAGCCCCCTTGATTCCTTCTTTCTTGATTTCCGCTGCTTCAACGGTCTGTTCGAGTTTTGAATTGACGCCTTCCATAGCAGAAAGGACAGCAATCTTGGGATTCTTTTCCCCTAGTGCTTTATAGGCACGAACGGCGTTTTCAAGGGCCATTTGCTTCTGTTCCTTCGTGGGATAGGTCAAAAGCCCCACGTCGGTCAAGGTAAAGAGCTTGTGATAGTAAGGACTTTCCATAAAAGCCAGGATATTCATGACTTTTGAAATGGAAATCCCATCCTCTTTGTTGACCAGGACCTTCATCAAGGTCTTCGTATCAAGGTGCCCCTTCATGATGGCATCGACTTTTCCTTCCCGTGCAAGGGCGCAGGCTTTGCGCGCGCATTCGGAAGGATCCGTTATGTCGATGATTTCCGCCCCGGAAAGGTCAGCCCCTTCTTTTTTCAAGATGGCTTCAATGCCCTCTTTTTCACCGATGAGGACGGGAGAGATGAGCTTTTCCTTATACGCCTTGATTACCGCTTCCAAGGTGTGCTCATCTTGGGCACAGACCACAGCCACTTTCTTCTTGACGGGATCTTGAAGCAAACGATCGATGAGTTCAGCAAAATTCTTAATCATAAGCAGTCTTCTTTCTTATAAGGTTCTGGGATCCGTAACGACACCAGTGAGCGCCGTCGCCGCTGCAACAGCCGGACTGGAAAGATATCCCAAGGTCTTCTTGGTTCCCTGGCGGCCAATGAAGTTCCTGTTTGCCGTCAAAAGGATCCTTTCATCGTCATACATGAGCCCATAGGGCATGCCGCAACAAAGACCGCAGCAGGGATGGGAAATGACGCAGCCCGCTTCAATAAAGTCCTTGATATAGCCTTTTTCAATGGCTTCTTTAAAGACCGTATTCGTTGCCGGCACGACAATGACACGAACATGGTTGGCAACTTTTTTGCCGCGCAGAATATCTGCAGCAGCCTTCAGATCTTCCAAACTGCCATTGGTGCAGGAACCAATGTAGACCTCATCCATGGGCGTGCCGAGGACCTCAGAGATAGGATACACATTGTCAACGCCTTGAGGGCAGCTCAGCTGTGGTTCCAGTGTCGAAACATCATAGGTCAGGACCTTTTCATACTGGGCCTCGTCATCGATGCGAATCCAGTCAATCTCCGAAAGAGGAATGCCATAATAGGCGGCCGTCTTTTCATCGGCTTCAAAAAGACCGCATTTGGCGCCTGCTTCAAGGGCCATGTTGGCAACGGTAAAGCGCGCGTCAAGAGACATTTCCCGTGCTGCCGGTCCCGTAAATTCAAGGGATTTGTACTGCGCGCCGGAAGCCGTAATATCCCCAAGGATGCGGAGGATGATATCTTTAGAAAAGACCCCCTTAGGGAAGTGTCCGTTGAGGACAACCTTGATGGCGCTGGGCACCTTGAACCAAAGTTCACCCGTTGTAAGGGCCGCAGCCATTTCCGCCGTGCCGATGCCGGAGCAAAAGCACCCGGCGCCCCCGTACGTTGTTGTATGGGAATCCGTTGCGGATTGTACTTCACCAGGTTTGGCGTAGAATTTTTCGTGCATCAGGGAGTGGCAGATACCTTCCCCAATGTGGAGTTTCTTGATGCCATATTCTTCGGCAAGCTTAAGACCAGCATCGTAATGAGCCGAGTCATTTTTGGCGACAGCCGTAGGCATGCAATGGTCAAAGACAATGCAGACCTTATCGGGGTCATCAATTTCTTTCGTGCCCATTTCATGGAGCGTATCAAGGAGATACGGTGTATAGATGTCGTGGATCATGAGAAAATCCGGATGGGTCACAACAATATCGCCCGGTTTGACTTCTTCCACACCGGCATTTTTGCGGAGGATCTTTTCCGCCAAAGTAAAGCCTTTGCGGCGCAGGGAAGCGTCACTCATGACAGGAAGTTCAGGCGCTTTGTAGCCTGCTTTGATCTTTGCCTTCGTATCTTCCACGAGACCGCCGTGTTCGACGATTTCGAGAAGATTCTGAGGAATGGCGCCAACAGGGAAGGATTTGCCATTTGCCGAAACCGTCTTGTTTTCAAGATCGACGGTCACAATGTCACCGCCTTTCACAACCTCTTGAATCCCGTCGCACTGCAGAAGAATGATGCCGTTATTGAAGGCGTTGCGGAAGAAGATACGGGCAAAGCTCTTTGCGATGATGCAGCGCACCCCATTGTGAGAAAGAACGGTCGCAGCCTGTTCCCGGGAAGATCCGCAGCCAAAGTTCTTGCCCGCAACGAGGATGTCCCCCGGTTTGACGGCCGTACCGAATTCCGGCTTCAAGAGCTCAAAAGCATAGCGTTTCATTTCTTCAATGGTAGGAATCGTACCGCGCTTGCCAGGAATGATGGTATCCGTATCGATGTCATCCCCAAAAGTCCAAATCTTGCCGTTAAATTTTGTATCCATGCTGCTTCTCCCCTTCCTAGACCGCGGCGGCTGCCATGATGGTCTCTACCGAGGCGGTATAGACGGAGGCATCATCACAACCCATGGCACCGGCAAAAGTATAGAGGCCTGTCGTGAGGAGGATTTCCTTATGGCCGACCACACCTGCTCCTTGGCTGACAATGTCACGGTCACTGCTTGCTTCGATCTGTGCGCCAAAATCAATGAATTTTGTAATGAGTCCTTCCTCCAGGGCCTTAAGATACGTTCTTGCCGTTACGGGACAGATGGAAAGACGGACCCCTTTGCGAAGGTTTTTTCCTTCCATTAAGGCAGCCGCCGTGCGAAGGGCTTCTAAGGTCCCGCCATTCATACCGCCAAGCTGGACGGCGTGGATCTTTTGACCGGAAAGGATATCCGCCCGATCAACCCCAGCTGCCGTCTGGCTCAAAAGATCGGCGCAGGGAAGTCGTAGCATGGGCCCTACTTGAGAAAGATCAAGGGTCATATCACTCTCCCCTTCCTCTATCGCAAAGGCCGTGAACGCCCCCGTATCTGTTGCCATTTCACAGAGAACTTCCCGTTCATAAGCCGTAAGGTCAGGACAGATGAATTCAACGGCTTTACCTTTGATATCGCCTGCAGCATCAAGAAAATGGAGGGCTACATCAATGATGCCGACACCGCGGCGCAGCTTCCCAATGACGCGGACAGTAACCGTTTCCGGAACGACGGTCTGGTACTCCCCTGTTTCCAGGACGCGGGCCATCTCCGTATGGCTGAGACCGAGCCCTAGGGCTCCAATGGAACCAAAGATGGAACTATGACGCGTACCCGTAATGATGATGTCTGTGGGCGCGACCATGTTTTCTTCGAGCATCCACTTCTGGGCAATCCCTTTGGCTTGATAGAAGGGAATCTTCTCTTTCCGGGCATACTGGAGGATTTCCTGGAAGATCTTGGATTCTTCCGGAAGGCCAGCCGGCAAGTTATGGTCGTAGACGACCAAGGCCTTATCGGGATTCTTTACATGGGAGGCAAGTTCTGTGATTTCATGACCAAAACCGTTCGTAATGAGGACATAGCGAGGTACTACGGAAACGACCTCACCTGTTTTGGCGCCTAAGAGTTCTTCAATTCGCTTCATCAAATCGTCTCCTTTGCCCCATCGGGGAAAGCACGATTGCGCTTTCCCTAGGAGCACTTGATTTGTTGTTTATTCAGCCAGTTTCTTGTAATAGGCGTAGCGTTCCATAGCTTCCTTCTGGCACTTTTCATAAAGGGCTTCGGCCGCTTCGGGGAAGGAACGCTTTAGGGAAGCATAACGGGTCTCCCCTTGCAGGAAGGCATCAAAATCACCTTTCGGTTCCTTGGAATCAAGGATGAAAGGATTCTTTCCTTCCTCTTTGAGAACGGGATTGTAGCGATAGAGCTGCCAGTAGCCAACTTCAACGGCTTTCTTGATTTCATCCTGAACCTTGTTCATGCCGCAGCGCAGGCCGTGGTTAATGCAGGGTGAGTAGCAGATGACAATACTCGGACCATTGAAGGCTTCAGCTTCACGGATGGCATTGAGGGTCTGCTGCATATTGGCACCCATAGCAACCTGGGCCACATAAGTATTGCCATAGCTCATGACCATAGCGCCAAGGTCTTTTTTCTTCGTCGGTTTGCCCGCAGCCGCAAACTGCGCAACTGCACCGGTCGGCGTTGCTTTGGAAGCCTGGCCGCCCGTGTTGGAATAGACTTCCGTATCAAAGACGAGGATGTTGACATCCGCACCGGAAGCAATGACATGATCCAGTCCGCCGTAGCCGATATCATAGGCCCAGCCGTCGCCGCCAAAGATCCAGACGGATTTCTTTGTGAGCTGGTCCTTGTTTTTGAGGACGCTCGCAACGATTTCAGAAACCGCCGTGCCCTTGTAGGCCGTGAGAGCTTTCTCCATGGCTTCACCCATAGCACGGGCATTATCCTTATTGTCCTTATTTTGGAGCCAGGTCTTAGCGGCTTCCTTCAAGGCTTCATCATCGGCCGTTTCCGCAAGGGCCTTGATTTCTTCTTCCACATACTTACGGCGTGCATCATCAGCAAGCTTGATACCAAGGCCGTATTCTGCATTGTTTTCAAAAAGGGAACCGCCTACGGCCGGGCCATGACCCTTCTTATTGGGCGTATAAGGCATGCTTGGGAAGCACGTTGCCCAAACCTGGGAACAGCCCGTTGCCGTAGCAATGAACATGCGGTCACCAAAGAGCTGGGTCACGAGTTTGGCATAAGGCGTTTCGCCGCAGCCCGGGCAGGCACCGTTGAACTCAAGCAGGGGCTGGTTGAACTGGGAATTCTTGACGGATGTGACACCGAAAGGATTTCTTACTTCCGGCAAAGCTGCCGTATAATCCCAGACCGCTTTCTGAGCTCCTTCCTTATCAAGGGTGGACATTTCCATAGCGCCTACAGGGCAGACATTGGCGCAGCTGCCGCAGCCCGTGCAGTCAAGGGTCGATACAGCAATATGGAAACGATAGGGTTCCACATCTTTGCCCTTAGCCGGAATATCCTTCATCCCTTCTGGAGCGCCCTTGACTTCCTCTTCCGTAAGGAGCATGGGGCGCAGGATGGCATGCGGACATACATAGGAGCACATATTGCACTGGATGCATTTTTGCGGATTCCAGCTCGATACACGGACCGAAGTTCCTCGCTTTTCGTGGCGGCTCGTTCCCTGAGGGAACATGCCGTTGGAATAGGGCACGAAATCGGAAACAGGGATGTCATCACCGGAAGCGGAGTTGACCTTTTTGAGGATTTTGTCGACATAATGGGATCCACTCATCTTTTTCGGTGCTTCCGTCGCATCAAGGGCAAGCCAAGCATCCGGCACAGGTACTTCGACGACTTCCTTGACACCGGCATCAACAGCGGCGTTGTTCATGTTGACAATCTTCTCGCCTTTTCTGCCATAGGACTTGAAGATGGCTTCCTTCATGTACTTCACAGCGTCATCGATGGGGATGATACCCGTAATCTTAAAGAAGGCAGCCTGCAGAACTGTGTTCGTTCTCGATCCAAGACCAAGCTGGAAGGCAATATCAACAGCATTGATGGTGTAGAGGTGGATATGCTTTTTAGCAAGATCATGCTTCATCTTGTTGGGAAGACGGTCGGCAATTTCCTCGGACGACCATTCACAGTTCAGCAGCAGGCTGGCCCCATCCTTGAGGTCCTTGACCACATCGAAAGTGTTGACATAGGCTTGGTTATGGACACCGACAAAATCGGCTTTCTTGACATAGTACTGGCTGCGGATCGGGGCTTTGCCAAAGCGCAGGTGGGACCGGGTCAAGCCGCCGGATTTTTTCCCGTCATATTCGAAATAAGCCTGGACGTTGAGGTCCGTGTGGTCACCGATGATCTTAATTGTATTCTTGTTGGCGCCAACCGTTCCGTCGGAGCCAATGCCCCAGAACTTGCAGCTCACCGTTCCTTCAGGCACAATATCGATTTCATCCCCATAAGGGAGAGAATGATGGGTCACATCATCAACGATACCGATGGTGTAATGGTTCTTCGGAACTTTCGTTTCCATGTTGCTATACATGGCAGCCACCATGGTAGGCGTCGTATCCTTGCCGGCTAAACCGAAGCGGCAGGCAACAACTTTGAATGTGAGGTCCGTATCATTGAGGGCCGTAACGAATTCTTCGTAAAGCGGTTCACCGACAGCACCGGCTTCCTTGTCGCGGTCGAGGACCGTGAGGACCTTGACCGTTTTAGGAAGAGCCTTGATGAGATGTTTTACTGAGAAAGGACGGAATAGGTGAACTTCCAAATAGCCTACTTTCTTCCCCTGTTTGCGGAGATAATCAACCGTTTCCTGAGCCGTCCCGGCAATGGAGCCCATCCCGGCAATAACATATTCCGCATCGGGATCGCCATAGTAATTAAAGAGATGATAATCACGGCCCGTCAGTTTATTGATCTGGGCCATGCAGGATTCAACAATATCAGGTAGAGCTTCATAATAAGGGTTGACCGATTCACGCTGCTGGAAATAGGTATCGTCGTTTTCACCCGTCGTAATAAGGGTCGGATGATCCGGATTGAGGGACCCGGAGCGGAATTTTTCCAGTTCATTGTAATCAACAAGTTTCTTCAGTTCATCATAATCGAGGCAGTCAACCTTCTGGATTTCATGAGACGTTCGGAACCCATCAAAGAAATGAAGGAAAGGAATATGACCCTTGATAGCAGCAAGGTGAGCAGTAGCCCCAAGATCCATAGCTTCCTGAACCGTGGAAGAAGCAAGCATGGCAAAACCGGTTTGACGGCAGGCCATGACATCGGAGTGCTCGGCAAAGATAGAAATGACATTGGTCGCAACATTACGGCTGGCAACATGGACAACGGCAGGCTGCAGTTCGCCAGCAATACGGAACATGGTCGGAATCATCAGCATAAGCCCCTGGGAAGCCGTATAGCTTGTCGACAGGACACCGGCGTTAACTGCACCATTTACAACGGAAATCGCGCCGCATTCAGACTGCATCTCGACAAGCTTGACAGGCTGACCGAAAATGTTCTTCTTGCCATGGGCAGCCCAAGAGTCGACATGTTCAGCCATCGGGGAAGACGGCGTAATCGGATAGATAGCGGCAACTTCCGTAAATGCGTAGGACGCATAAGCCGCAGCTTCGTTACCATCCATTGTTTTTTTCATCATTATAAGAACCCTCTCTTCTTGACTTAATTGCCTTTCCGCTTGCCTAAGGCGAAAAGAGCCTTTTCTGATTTGTCGCTAGTTTAACGTATTAGTAAATCGTTTTACTTGAACTCATTTTAAAAAGTGAACAGGCCTTTGTCAATATGCAAAAATCAGAAAATTCCCCGAAAATGAGGGTCATATAATGTAATAAAATGACTTTTGAAAATTTTGGATGGGCGCCTATCTTGATTTCCGTGCCATTATTTCAATAAATCAGCTTGTCATTCTCTATCTTCCGATGTAATAATAAGGTTAACGTTTTACCTACGCTTGCATATAGATTGGAGGTCTCCCTATGGATTTGCTTTCCCAAATTCGCTCTGAATGTGCCAACCTTTCTGTCAATAAGGATTATCTTGGCCGTTATCCCTTGGCAGAAACAAAGAGTCTCTTTGTCCCCACGCGTTACGGCAGCCTTTTGGTTCACCTTTATCGTCCTCATACGAAAAAGGATCTCCTACCCACTATTGTGAATTTTCATGGAGGCGCCTTTATCAAAGGGTATCGAGGACAGGATATTGAGTTTTCACACATGATGGCCTATCGGAGCGGTTCTTTATATCTTGATGTCGACTATAAGACCGCGCCGGAACACCCTTTCCCTTATACGTTTGAAGAAGGGCTTGATCTCTTATCCTATGTAGAGAGTCACGCCGAAGACCTTGGCGGTTCCAAGGATAATCTCGTGCTTATGGGCCAAAGTGCTGGCGCAAATCTCATTACGGGCATGACGCTCACCTTTCTTGAAGAAGGTCGCAAGCTCCCTACAGGACTTATTTGCTGCTATCCTCCTTGTGACTTAACCGGTAAATTAGCTGATAAAAAAGGCGGGATCAAGGATCCCCGCATGATTGAAGTGGCAAGTTTTGGAATCGCTTGTTACCTCCCTCATGGTGGCACGGAAAATCCCTTGATCTCCCCTCTTTTTGCATCAAAAGACCAGCTCAAAGGCTTTCCTCCTGTGCTTATCATTACGGCAGAACATGACATTCTTTGTGATGAAGCCTTGACCTTTGCCCGTCATTTAGCAGAAGCAGGCACCGCAGTAACGGCTAAAACAATCTTGGGTGCCCGCCATGGTTTTCTGCCAAGACGGACGGAAGGTCATGAGGAAGGGGAAGCCTTGATCTTGTCCTATCTGAGGTTCCTTCAGAACGGTCAGTATACAAATCCTTTTCCAAGCGTTTGTTGAGGGGCATAAAAAGTCAAGAAGAAGGCCCTTTTATTACCTTGACTTTTTTAGATCCCTTCAGTATGCTGAAAGCAGCTGTTTACTAAACTGATTCCATCTAGCTCCAGGCAGGATGATTATTGAAAGCAGGGATTTTCGTGTCCACCATCAAAGATGTTGCAAAAAGAGCGGGCGTCTCACCGACGACGGTATCCATTATTTTGAACGGAAAAGCTGAAGACCGGAAGATTTCCCAGGCGACACTTGAAAAAGTTATGAATGCCGTCAGGGACCTTGACTATCAGCCGAACCTCAGTGCTCGGCGGCTACGCTCCAATGAAATAAAAAAGCCGAGTCTTGCTTTTTTTTGGCCCAGTGACCACAGAACTAACATTATGGCCACTTTCATCAACTACATCCAGGAAGAGCTGATTGCTCATCAATATGACTGTGAGCTTGTCATCCAGACCTATCAAAATGACCACTTGGATGAAAAGGCCTCCATTTTTGCAAAGAACAGTTACAATGCCATGATCATTGGTGCGTCCTCGCTCCATGATGTGGAATTCCTTGAAAATACCCCCTCCCAATCCCCGGTCATTCTCATCAACAGAACGTCCGCCCTGCACTCCACCATCAGTGTTGATGACAAGGCCGTCGGCCGTGAGGCAGCCCGTCTTCTTTATGACAAAGGCTATAGAGAGGCCGCACTTCTTGCGGGGAAAACGCCTTACGTCGCAACAGGAGTCCGTACCAAAGCCTTCCTCACTTCCTGCAAGGAACTTGGCATCGAAATAGCCTCGGAAGCCCTCATCTACTGTGATAATTCCATTGAAGGCGGCGTGAAAGGAGCAGCAAAATACCTGCGTCTTGGAAAGCGCCCTCCTGTCATCTACTCCGAAGCGGATGAACTTGCTAGAGGCGCCCTTTATGAACTCCATCGCAGCGGCGTAGCTGTTCCCGAGGATACGGAAATCCTTACAACATCCCTTATGAGTCCTGAAACAACCCTTTACACTATTCCCTCCCTCAGCGTCATCGAGATTTCCCAGCAGGAAGTGAGTAGGGAAATCGTAGCCATGCTCATGAAGCTTCTGTCAGGCGAGGAAGCAGGTCCCCTGCATAAGATCCTGCAGCCCAAAGTCGTCTTACGTGAAAGTTTTTCCCTGTAATCAGCAAAGAGTAGTGAAGCCCAAGTTTCACTACTCTTTTTATCTATTAAGTTGACGGCGTTTTCAGGAGTTTTAAATATACGGAAAATTATTTCTTGACAAGCCATTCAAAGTGGGTTATGATTCAGTTATCTCTAGTATAACGTTAAACCTAACGACAAATCGATGATTTCGGACTGCCTATCCGAATTTCTGATGAATTTGATCAAAGGATGTGTTCCCTATGTTCTTTTCACATAAAGAAGTGCCTTACTACGCAGGCAATCCTCATCCCTTGCAGTTCAATAGCGTCGAATTCAGGGATGGACAGCAATCCTTATTTGCAACCCATATGACAACAGACGAAATGATTCCCCTCTTGGAGGAAATGGACGAAGTTGGCTTTGCGACCATGGAAATGTGGGGCGGCGCCACCTTTGACGTCTGTATCCGTTACCTTCAAGAAGATCCTTGGGAGCGACTCCGCATCTTTAAGCAGCATGTCAAGAAGACGCCGCTCAAAATGGTGCTCCGTGCCCAAAACCTTGTAGGCTACCAGGCCTACCCCGATGATGTTGTCGAAGAATTTGTGGCCCGTGCCGCCGATAACGGCATCGATATTTTCCTTACCTTTGATGCCCTAGGCGACCTCAGGAACTGTGAAACGGCTTTTGATGCCATCAAAAAGGCCGGGAAGATCATTGAAGGGTCCCTGCAGTACAACATCAGTCCTTTCAATACGATTGAAAGCTATGTCCAAAATGCCAAGGACCAGGTTTCCATGGGTGCGTCTGCCATTCACGTAGAAGATATGGCCGGGCTCATGACGCCAAAGGCAGCTTACGACCTCATTCGAGCCCTTAAGAAAGAATTGACCGTGCCCATTCATCTCCATGCCCACTGCGTGGGCGGTCTTGCGGATATGGCCTACTGGGAAGCCATCCAAGCTGGCGTGGACGGTCTTGATGTATGTGTCTCTTCCATGGCCTTCAGCTCGGCTCATCCTCCCATTGAAAGCTATATTGCTGCCCTACGGGGAACGCCGCGTGACCCCAAGATTGGTTTAGGACAGTTTGATGCCATCAACAAGAAGTTCCTTGCCGTCAGACAAAACCATGCCGACATGGCAACGAAACTCGTTGGCGTCGACGTAGGATGCCTGAACCATCAGATTCCGGGCGGGATGCTTTCGAACCTCGAAAGTCAGCTCAAAACGATGAATATGTCCGACAGGCTTCCCAAAGTCCTCAAAGAAGTGATCCAAGTCCGGGCCGATATGGGCTATCCGCCCCTTGCAACGCCGTCGAGTCAGATCTGCGGCGCCCAGGCAACGGTCAACGTTCTCACAGGAAAGCGCTACGGCATGATTTCCAAGGAAATGACCAATTACTGCCGCGGCCTATATGGTATGCCGCCAGGAAAGATCGATGCGGAACTTTCTAAATTAGCACTAAAAGGAAAGGAACCGGACTTTTCTAGACCGGGCAGCCGAATTGCACCGGGCCTTGAAAAAGCAAGGACGGCTGCAGGAGAGCTTGCACGCACAAGAGAAGATGTGCTTACCTATGCCCTCTTCCCCGAAATTGCCGTGCCTTTTCTTAAAAAAAAATATAAAGGATAAGGTGACCTACTGTGAAACAAACGGATGAAGAAAAACTGAAGCGATCCCGTGCTTTTCTCCAGAAACTGAAGGAAGCCCGCGGCGGCAAGATCATGGATTCCCATCGAACCATGGGCAATGATCCCTCCCTTGTAAAAATGTTCCTCGAGCAGTATGTAAACTGCAACAAAAAAGATGTTCAGATCCCGCGGAAATATCGCGAACTCATCGTTATGGCCATTGGAATGGCAACGGGAACGGAAACAACCATGAAGGTTCATTCCCGCTTGGCCCTTGAAAATGGGGCCACCTTGGATGAGATTTTTGAAGTCATCCGCATTATCTTCTTTACCTGCGGCGTCACAAAGCTCCTGCCCATCCTGGAAACCCTGGATATGTTCGAGCCCATTGACGAAAACTGATGTATTCCCACTCCTTTTTATATCAGCAAAAAAGACATGATGCTCCCCCTCTTTCGCATCATGTCTTTTTGCTTTCATCAGAAAAGCACGTTTTTATTGGTGTTCATCCAACGTTTCCTATATAATAGTAAAAAATCCAGAAAGGTGGTGCCCCCTATGCAGCACGAATGCCGAATTACCGACCTTGAGACCAAGATCTTTCCCGAATCCCAAAAAGCCTATCTTGCAAATTCTAATTCCGATCCCTGTCCCTATTTCAAAAAGGGGGGATCCGTTTCTTTTGAAACGAACGACGACACAGGATGTTTTTCATCATCTTATGAATGGGCGCTTTTGCGGAGAAGCGTGGGATACCATCGGCCGCTATGTCCATACACCCCTTCAGTGCGGATCCATCATGCATGGCTGGACAAGTGATGACCGTACGATGATTGCCTGCTGCAATTATGGAACGCGTCCCGTCATTTTTTTTATTGAACGAATTGATATTCTCGAAACAGAAGAATAACGGGAATGGTTGCAAAAACAAGATTTCTCCAATACGGCGGATGAGGGCTATACTGGATTAATTATTCCCATAGATGCAGAAAAGACCCAGCAGAACCGCTTCTAGGTGGCCCTGTCAGGTCTTTTTTTAGTGCTCGAAGGTCAGCGCATAGGTAATGATATGATCCTTATAGGATACAGAGATCTGTCCATCCAGGAGGGCGACCATCTCCTTTGCCATGGATAAGCCAATCCCGTAGCCAGGAATGGTGCTGTCATGGGAACTGTCACCGCGATAAAACCGCTCAAAATAATGAGAATAGTCCTCTCCTTCCCCTTTGGCATAAGCATTGGAAATAGCAATGACAAAACCTTGTTTGCCCCTTCGGGTCAGCGACGCTGCAATGGTTCCTTTGGCGTCACAGTATTTGACCGCATTATCCATGAGGATATTGATCAGCTCCACAAGGGAACGCTGGTCCGTCATAACAGGAAGGGTATCCGGTGCGGTTAGGGATAGGGTCTTATCATCCGCTTTGACAAGAGGCCTGAACTGCTCCACCGTATCCTTGAAAAGAGGCGTCAAATCCAGCTCCTCTTTCTGCAGGTCTTCCTTACGTTTTTCGCCCATCTTCGAAAGGGTGATGAGGCTCGAGATGAGGCGGGAAAGGCGCTTGACCTGCGTCAGGATATTGGCCGTCCACTCACTCTTTCCCTGAATGAGTTCCAAGGCTTCCGTATTGGCAGAAATGATGGCAATCGGGGTCTTGAGTTCATGGCCAGCATTGGTAATGAAACGCTTCTGGTTTTCCATATTATCGACGAAGGGCCGGATGATAAGGTTGCAAAGCCCGGTCAGGACAAGGACATAAACCAGAATGCAGCCAATACCAAAGCGCAGGGAATACCGGACAAAGCTTTCCACAGCTGCCACGTCCTTTGTAGAATCCATAATGACAATACGGTATTGATGATTGTCAAGGGGCGTCACCATATAGCTGTAACTTGCCCGGTTCTTGCGAAAGATTCCCCGATCCCTCTGTGATTCGATGACGCTCCGGACAACTTGGACCGCCTCACTTTCACTAAAGGAAGCAATGCGGGAAAGGTTGACATCTTCTACATTGCCGAGGCGGTCGAGAACAATACTAAAATAACGGATCTGATAGATCGATTCCGGGGAATCATTGTACCAGTCCGGATCCTCAATCCAGGAAGAGGGCCGTTCTCCTTCCCGCCGCGGCAGCTGCCCTCCATTTTCGGAGATACTTGTGAGGAGCGAAAAAACGGAGTGCTGCATACGCATATAGGAAATGGTATTGATGAGCCCCAACGCGCCAACCACAATGATGATAACGGCAAGAGTGCCTACGAGAATGAATTTGCGCCGCAGACGCTGGATTTCAGCCATTTGCGGCCTCCTGGGAAACAAGGCGGAAACTGCCATTTTCCTCACCTTCTATGGTGCAATGGCTGCCGATGGCCCGAAGTTTCTCCCGTAGATAAGAAATATATATCCAGACCACGCCAGGACCTTTTTCTTCCTCATCCTGCCAGACATGGGAAAGGAGCAGCTCCGTTGAAAGAGTTTTTCCTTCATTGAGCATGAGTAGTTTCATCAGGGCCGTTTCCTTAGCCGATAAGCGAACACTGCTGGTACATGAAAGTTCCCCTTCACCGACCTTAAGGGTAAGCGTACCCGTTGTGAGATCTTCCCTGTCCTTCTGACGGCGCCGCGTCATGGAACGGATGCGGGCAAGCAGTTCCCCCATGGCAAAGGGTTTCGTCAAGTAATCATCAGCGCCAGCATCTAGTCCCATGATACGGTCATCGACTTCTGATTTTGCCGTAAGAAAGATTGCCGGCGTTTCATTGCCGCTTTGCCGGATTTCGGAAAGAGCCGTTACGCCATCTTTAATGGGCATCATAATATCAAAGATGAGACAGTCATAGGGCTTTTGCGCAGCCGCTTCGACAGCTTCCGCCCCATTTTGCACAGTATCCACCGTATAGCCTGAATGGGTAAGGACAGCAGAAATGGCCATGCTCATGGCTTTTTCATCTTCAGCAAGCAAGATATTCATCCCTTAAGACTCCTTTTTATGATTTTTGCGGATGAGGTGGGAAATGGTCTGCATGGAAAGATCACAGGCCGCAAGCTCATCAGCACAGCGTTTCAATTCTTCGATGATAAGGGCAGGATCTTCAATATCCTGTTTGTATTTCACTTCATGTTCCAAACTTGCCCAGGAATCCATGGCAATGGTCCGCAGCTGCAGCTCCGCAAAAAAACGGCCTGGATTCTTTCCATCGATGTCTTCAAAAGGGGCCGTCACTTCAATAATGATGTGGTAACTGCGGTATCCATTCGGTTTTACGTGACTGATATAGTCTTTTTCCTTGATGATCCGGCAGAAAGGAAAGCTGCGGATGGCCTCAAGGTTGGTATAGATATCATCGATAAAACGACAGACAATCCGAATACCAATGGCATCATTTAGTTCCCGCAGAGCGGAGCGAGCCGATACGGGAAGCCCCTTTCTCACACACTTTTCGTTCATGCTGTCAATGCTTTTGACACGGTAAATCAAATGCTCATAGGCTGGCTCCCCTGTTCTTTCCTTGCAGACACGGCTATAGTCTTCAATTTTTCCAACAAGATAGGTCATGACGCGCTGCAGGGTCGGCTGCCAATCGGCATAGGATGGATTTTGTTGTGTCATAGTGGCATGGACCTCCTTTTACGGTTCTTTCTTTATTGTATCATAGCAGGTAGTCCCAAAAAGGAAATAATCTGAAACAAAATGAGCACAGTAAAGAAAAGGGATAAGGGAAACCTGTTCCCTTACCCCCTTTCCCCCGATTGATCCCCTATCAATGAAAAAGACACAGGATCACGTTGAGCACAATACTAACAACAATACAGCTGACAACAGGAAAATAGAAACTGCCATGCTTTCCCGTAATCGAAATGTCCCCCGGCAAATGCCCCAATGGGAGGAAATGGGGGCCAAACTCCACAAAAAGACCTATCACGACAAATAGGATGCCAATGGTAATCAGCAATCGACCCATGGATGCGCCCTCCCCCTTTTTAATTTACGCCCGGAAAGGCAGATACATACTGAATGGTAATATCAGGGAAACTATTGACGAATTGGACCGTAAAGTCCTCACCATATTCAACAAACTGCCACTCTCCAATTTCATCCGGGAAATAGTCAACCACTTTCACTTTAAGGTCAGGGAAAGCATTGACGACCTTGACCTTGATATCGGCATTATATTCAACAATGCGTACCTTCCCACTGAGACGAATCTTTCCAAAATACCCATCCCTGGATACACCAGAAGTCCATCCGGTAAGCGGCAGGGCAAAGACGAACAGTAACAGGCAAAAAGCAGACAGTATGCGTTTTTTCATCGGCCTTCCCTCCTTTCTCTTATTATAACAGAAATATGCCCTAAAAAAAGAGGATAAGGGAGAGTTATTCTACCCATAAAAAAAACTGTGAAGAAAGACGACACGCATTCTTCACAGCCAGTTGTACACTTATTTAGGATAATTATTGGACGTACTGTCCTTAAGAACGACGTCATGGGCTCCACCTTCGACAAGGCTGGTTGCAGAAACAAGGGTCAATTTTGCTTTTTTCTGCAGCTCAGGAATCGTAAGCGCCCCACAGTTGCACATGGTAGAGGAAATCTTGGCAAGAGTGACACCGACGTTTTCTTTTAGCGGCCCTGCATAAGGAACATAAGAGTCTACGCCTTCAACAAAGGAGAGTTTCTTATCTCCGCCCAGGTCATACCGCTGCCAATTGCGGGCACGGGCAGAACCCTCACCCCAATATTCCTTCATATACGTGCCGTTGATATTGACACGCTTGGTAGGGGATTCATCAAAGCGGGCAAAATAGCGTCCCAGCATAATGAAATCAGCCCCCATGGCAAGGGCGAGGGTCATGTGATAGTCATAGACAATCCCGCCGTCCGAGCAGATTGGCACATAGATTCCTGTTTCTTCAAAGTATTCATCACGGGCTTTGGCTACTTCGATGACAGCCGTTGCCTGACCGCGGCCAATCCCCTTTTGTTCACGGGTAATGCAGATGGAGCCGCCGCCAATACCAATCTTGATGAAATCGGCACCCGCTTCAGCCAGGAAGCGGAACCCTTCCTTATCAACAACGTTGCCGGCACCAACCTTCACCTTGTCGCCATACTTGTCACGGATCCACTTGAGGGTCCGTGCCTGCCATTCACTGAATCCTTCGGAAGAATCGATGCAAAGGACATCAGCACCAGCTTCGACAAGGGCTGGAACACGCTGTTCATAATCCCGGGTGTTGATCCCGGCACCAACCATATGGCGCTTCTGACCATCAAGAAGCTCCAACGGATACTGTTTGTGGGTCTGGTAATCTTTCCGGAAGACCATATAAAGCAGATTTCCGTCTTTATCAATAATGGGAAGGGTGTTGAGTTTGTTATCCCAAATGACATCATTGGCTTCTTTAAGCGTTATGTCCGCATCGCCAACCACCATTTCAGAAACTGGCGTCATAAAGTCCTTGACAAGATCCGTCATATGCATGCGGCTGACACGATAGTCACGACTTGTTACGATACCTTCGAGGTGACCATGACCGGAACCATCGCTTGTAACTGCGACGGTAGAGTGTCCCGTTTTTTCCTTTAAGGCAAGAACATCGGCCAGGGTGCTGTCTGGGCGAAGATTGGAATCACTTACGACAAATCCCGCTTTATAGCTTTTTACGCGAGCAACCATCGCGGCTTCGCTTTCCACAGATTGAGATCCATAGATGAAGGACAGGCCCCCTTCACGGGAAAGGGCCACCGCCATCCCATCATCGGATACGGACTGCATAATAGCAGAAACAAGGGGAATGTTCAGGCTAAGGGCCGGCTTTTCACCCTTTTTAAACTTTACCAGAGGGGTCTTGAGACTTACGTTCGCAGGAATACATTCGCTGGAAGAGTACCCAGGGACCAACAGATATTCACTAAAAGTATGCGCAGGTTCATCATAAATGAATGCCATTCTCATTCCTCCTTGAAGATATTTTCCCTATTTTATCACTACACTGTCACAAATGCAACAGTTATTTTACAAATTCCCCGTTTCCCGTCTTAAAAGGCGAGATATGGGAAGGAACGGCCCGAAGGCCGTTCCTATGATCAATCAGCGGTTCAGCGCTCTCCAGGCAATATCTTTACGATATTGGGCCCCTTCGAAATGAATGCGTTCTACAGCACCGTAAGCGCGTTCCTTTGCTTTTGCGATTGTTTCATCGACAGCCGTCACTCCGAGAACCCGGCCGCCATTTGTGACAATCTGCCCGTCCACTTCCTTGGTTCCTGCATGGAAGACCACGACATCTTCGAGCTTGGACGCTTCCTCAAGACCCGTAATGGCGATGCCCTTGGGATAGGAACCAGGATAACCGCCGCTTGCCATGACAACACAGACAGCAGCACCAGATTTCCATTTCACCATATCAGGACGAAGGGTTCCTGTTGCGCAGGCATACATCACTTCTGCGAGGTCCCCGTCGAATAAAGGCAGGACGGCCTGGGTTTCCGGATCGCCAAAGCGGCAGTTGAATTCAACGACCTTGATGGAATCCCCACTGATCATGAGACCTGCATACAGACAGCCAGAATAAGGCCGTCCTTCCTTTTCCAAAGCATCAATGACAGGACGAATAATCGTATCCAGAGTCTTTTGCTTAAGGGCCTCTGTCATCACGGGTGCTGGGGCATAAGCGCCCATGCCACCCGTATTGGGCCCCTTATCCCCATCAAAGACCCTCTTATGGTCTTGGGCTGGAATCATAGGAACAATGGTCTTGCCATCGGTAAAGCACAAAAGGGAACATTCCTCCCCTTCCATAAATTCCTCGATGACAACGCGACTCCCGGCACTTCCAAAACGATGCTCTTGCCCCATCATTTCTTCCAGCGCTTCCAGCGCTTCTTTTTCCGTCATCGCGACAACGACACCTTTACCGGCAGCAAGTCCATCGGCCTTGATGACAATCGGGGCCCCTTTTTCGCGAACGTAAGCCTTCGCTTCATCCAAGGAATCGCATACCTTGAAAAATGCCGTAGGCACGTGGTACTTTTCCATCAGTTCCTTGGAAAAGATCTTGGATCCTTCAATCTCTGCCGCCTTGGCCTTAGGCCCAAAGGCCTTGAGCCCATGAGCTTCAAAGACATCGACGAGACCCGCTACAAGGGGTGCTTCCGGCCCCACTACGGTCAGGTCGATGGCATGCGTTTCGGCCCACTGGGCCAGACCTTCAAGATTGGTCACATCCATGGGAACGCATTCTGCCAATCCCATCATCCCCGGACCGCCAGGAATCGCATAGAGCTTCTTCACCTTAGGACTTTGGGCGAGTTTCCAAACAATTGTATGTTCGCGGCCGCCACCGCCGATGACGAGTACATTCATACCAATAGGCCTCCTTTATGACAGCAGTTTCTCGAAATAGGCGCTGATGGCCGTATCATAATGCGCCGTATGGGCAAAAGCCTCATGGGCCAGCATCCGGCGCGTCTTAAGGTCCACGTCACCTTTTTCGTCAAGCATCTTCATGAGACTGGCATAGCGATCCGGATTCGTGATGACCACCACATCGTGGAAATTCTTTGCCGAAGCCCGAACCATGCAGGGACCGCCAATGTCGATATTTTCGATGGCTTCCGCTTCTGTCACGTTCGGTTTAGCAATCGTCGCTTCAAAAGGATACAGGTTGCAGACCACCAAATCAATCGGTTTAATGCCGTTCTTTTTCATATCTTCCATGTGTTTGGGATTGCTGCGCACCGCAAGGATTCCGCCATGAATCTTTGGATTCAGCGTCTTGACGCGGCCGTCCATCATCTCCGGCGTGCCCGTCACATCACTGACATAGGTCACAGGAATACCGGCATCCTCGATGGCTTTCATGGTTCCGCCCGTAGAAATGATTTCGATGCCTTTATCATGAAGGAAGCGGGCTAATTCTACAATGCCACGCTTATCAGACACACTGAGGAGGGCTCTTTTGATTGCCATAGCGATCACCTTATTCCTTTCTGATCTTGACTCTCCGCCCTTTAACGCTCAGGCGGTCTTCACACCATAGTTTCACAGCTTCCGGAAGGATTGTATGTTCTTCTACTAGGATCCTCGCGGCAAGGGTATCGTGTGTATCCTCATCGTAGACGGGAACCGCCCTCTGGAGAATAATTGGACCGGAATCCATGCCGGCATCGACAAAATGAACGGTACAGCCAGCAATCTTGACTCCATACTGGAGGGCCTGCCCCTGTGCGTCAAGACCTTTGAAACTCGGCAGGAGGGCCGGATGGATATTGATGATGGCGTGAGGCCACTTGGTCACAAATTCACCGCTTAAGATGCGCATAAACCCAGCAAGGACAACAAGCTCGACCCCCGCATTCCGCAAGGCGGCATCAAGGGCCGCTTCATAGGAAGCCTTATCCTTAAACTCCTGACGGAGAATGGTCTTTCCCGTGATTCCCGCTTTGGCCGCCCGTTCAAGGGCAAAGGCTTCCGGACTGTCGCTGATAACAAGGCAAATCTCAATGGGAAGGGATTCTGCCGCAATCTTATCAATGATGGCCTGCAAGTTGCTTCCTCGACCGCTAACAAGGACACCGATCTTTCTTTTATTCACCAAAAACGCCGCCTTTCATGACCGTCTTCTTTGTTCCAGGTACAACATGACCAAGTTCATAGAAGGTTTCCCCATTTTCCTTCAAATGGGCACGGACGGCATCTGCTTCATCGGCCCCGACAACAAGGACCATGCCGACACCCATATTAAAGGTGCGGTACATTTCCTTCCAAGGCACGTTGCCCCATTCCTGGAGTTTCTTGAAGACCGCCGGCATTTCCCACGCATCGGCATGAACTTCGGCATCACAGTCAGCCGGAAGAATACGAGGAATGTTTTCATAGAATCCGCCGCCCGTGATATGCACCATGCCGTGGAGATCGAACTTCTTGATGAGCGGCAGGCACGTACGGGGATACAGACGGGTCGGTGTAAGAAGTTCTTCACCGAGAGTCTTGCCAAATTCAGGGATATACGTATCAACCTTCATGCCCATCACGTCAAAGCAAAGCTTACGAACAAGGGAATAACCATTTGAATGGATGCCCGTGGAAGGAAGGCCCAAGAGCACATCACCGGCCTTTACCTTATCACCAGTAATCATCTTGTCCCGTTCGACCACACCGACGGAAAAACCGGCAATGTCATATTCATCTTTGGCATAAAAGCCGGCCATTTCAGCGGTTTCACCGCCAATAAGGGCACAGCCCGATTCTTTGCAGGCGCCGGCCACACCGCGAACGATGTCAGCAATCTTTTGGGAATCCACCTTAGCCGTTGCAATGTAATCGAGAAAAAAGAGCGGTTCCGCTCCCTGGACAAGGATATCATTGACACACATGGCGACTGCATCCTGGCCGATGGTGTCATGACGGTCCATGAGGAAGGCAATCTTGAGCTTGGTACCCACGCCATCAGTGCCGGATACAAGAACAGGATTCTTGTAGGAACCCAGGGCAAAAAGACCTCCAAAACCACCTAGGTCACCAATGACCTCCGGACGATAGGTCGCGCGGACACTATCTTTCATCAGTTCAACGGCTTTGTTGCCGGCATCAATGTTTACCCCGGCATCAGCATAGGTAATGCTCTTTTTCTCATCACTCACGATTGGTACCTCCTTAGCAGCCCATTTCAAATTGATACTTGGAACCTTGTTTCATCTCTTCATCTGCCCCATCAGGATACTTGGCATTGAAGCAGGCATAGCACATATCATCCGGATCAAGGACGGACAGGGATGACCGTAAGCCTTCCATGGAAATATAATGCAGGCTATCAGCTTTAATGTATTCACAGATCTCTTTTTCCGTCTTGGTCGCAGCAATCAGTTCCTTGCGTTCTGACGTATCAATGCCATAATAGCAGGAATTCATGACCGGTGGAGAACTGATACAGACATGGACCTGCTTAGCCCCAGCATCACGCAGGAGCTGGACAATTTTGCCGCTTGTCGTCCCGCGGACAATCGAATCATCAACCATGACGACAGACTTGCCCGCCACCAAACTGCGGTTGGCATTGAGCTTCAGCCGAACTGCGTTGAGGCGCTGTTTCTGCGTCGGCTGGATAAAAGTCCTTCCAATATATTTATTCTTTGTCAATCCTTCGAGGAAAGGTATTCCCTTTTCAAGGCCATAGCCAATGGCGGCCGGCGTCCCTGAATCAGGAACGGAAATAACGATATCCGCCTTGATATCCTTAGTTTCACGGGCAAGGATACGTCCCATATTGACACGGGCCAAATAAATGCTTTCTCCATCCATGATGGAATCAGGACGGGCAAAATAGACAAACTCAAAGATGCAATGGGCGCGGTGTTCTGGTTGATGCTGGGCATACATGAGGCTTGTCGGCTCTTTATCAGCATCATCGATAACAATCATCTCGCCTGGTTTTATGTCACGGACATAATGAGCACCCACCAAATCAAGGGCACAGGTTTCACTGGCAACAACCCAGCCATGATCAAGACGTCCCAAACAAAGAGGCCGAAAACCATAAGGATCACGGAACGCAATCAGTTTATCATTACTCATGATGAGGATGGCAAAAGCACCCTTGATTGCATTGGCAGCCTCCGCTACGCGCTCTTCCAAGGTCTTTTTGCGGGAACGGGCAATCAGGGACAGAACGACCTCGCTATCAACCGTAGTCTGGAATACGTGTCCTTCCTTGGCAAGCTCCTGCCGCAGGCTAGCTGCATTTGTCAAGTTACCATTATGGGACAGGCAGAGATTTCCCCCATCATAGAACACTTTCAAAGGCTGGACATTGTAAGTCATACTGCTGCCCGTCGTGGAATAACGGACATGACCAATGCCAATATATCCGTCAAGACCCTCGAGTCCTGATTTGAACACATCGGAAACAAGGCCCATATTCTTTTTCACATGGACGTTCTGTCCGTCGCTGACAATAATTCCCGCACTTTCCTGACCGCGGTGCTGCAGTGCAAAAAGCCCCCAGTACGTATTAAGTGCTACATCGTCTTTGTGGGAATAGATACCGAATACACCGCATTCTTCATGCAGCTTATCCGCTTCGTAGAAAAGGTCCCGCATAGTTCCTCCTTAAATGACAATCAATTAGTTAGAAGCACGGGCAGCTGCCAGCTTCTCCCCTTTGGCTCTGACTTCTTCTTTCATCTTGGCACGATAAGTGGCAAGCTTCCGAACCAGTTCCGGATACTTAAGGGAAAGGATTTCTACAGCAAAAATAGCCGCGTTCTTGGCCCCGTCGATAGCCATGGCTGCCACAGGAATTCCGCTTGGCATCTGGACCGTACTCAAAAGGGCATCCATTCCATTAAGAGCCGTTGCATTAATTGGCACCCCAATGACCGGAAGCGTAGTATACGCAGCTACGACACCACCCAAGTGAGCCGCCGCTCCTGCAGCGGAGATAATGACATCAACACCGCGGTCCCGAGCCCCTTCGGCAAAGGCCTTGACGAGTTCCGGCGTACGATGGGCGCTAGCAACCGTGACCTCAAGGTCAATGCCAAATTCCTGAAAGACTTTTTCAGCGCTCTCCAGTTTAGGCCAATCAGAATTGCTTCCCATGATCATTGCAACTTTCATCTTAAGCACCTCCGAATAAAAAAGACCCAGAGCCTACCATGAATCGATTACCATGAAACTTCTCTAGGGTCAGTTGAACAAATGCATAAATGCTGATTACATTCTATCAATCTGCAGCCTTGCTGTCAATTCTAATTCGAACTTTTATTTCATATATTACAAAATTGTTCATGCATAAGTGAGGCTTTCCTCGTCCCTAACAAGGGTGCTTCCTGCTCTGCCATAAGGCCACAAGAGATAGAAAAAGAGCTGCCCGCAGGCAGCTCATACATACACGAGTCAAGCAAAGCGTTTTTCCCATCCTGATTTTTGGTAATAGAGATAAAGCAGGAAACTGCACATCATCCACCCCAAGGGGTAGCCAAAAGCCATGAGATGCGGCTCATTTTGGATATGGGAGACAATGAAAAGATAGATTTGTCTAAAAAAGACAAAGGAAAAGAGCATGATGACCATTGGCGCCCGGGCATCGCCAATGCCCCGCAGAACGCCAGCGTAGACCTGGTTCAGGCAGGCAAAGAGAGCGAACCAACAGTTCGTTCGGATGAAAAGGGTGCCATAATAAACAACGTCTGGATCTGTATTGAAAATCCGAACGATCTCCGGGGCAAAGCAGAGTGCCGGCAGAGCCAGGATCAGCGTCCCGATTTCCGCCATTTTCAAGGCGACCTTATGACCCTCCTTGATGCGGGAAAGATTCCGGGCCCCGGCGTTTTGACCAGTAAAGGTCGTAACAGCTAAGGCAATGGTCATCATAGGCATGAGGATAAAAGCATCAATTCGGAAATAGACACCCCACCCCGTGGTGCTCGCCGCCCCAAAAAAATTGATATAGGCCTGGACAAAAACATTGGAAAAACTGGTGAGAGCCTGTTGAAATCCTGCCGGCATACCGACATCGATGATCTGCTTAAAAACAAAGGCGTGGATCTTCATGTTCCTGAAACGGATCTGATAAACATCATGGGAGCGATAGAGAACAAATAGGATAAGGAATGCCGAAACATATTGGCTCATGACGGTTGCAAGCGCTGCGCCGGCCACACTCATCTTGAGGGAAACCACAAAATAAAGATCCAGTACGACATTAAGTAGACTCGTAAAGATAAGGAAATAGAGCGGCCTTTTAGAATCCCCGACGGCCCGTAAGACGGCAGAGCCCATGTTATAAAGCATGGTACTTGTGGATCCCGTCAAAAGGATCCGGAGATACACCGTCGCAAGAGGCGTAATGGAGGGCGCCGTCCGCATGAATCGAACCATATAGGGAGCTCCCACATAACCAATTGCATCAAAAATAAGGGAAAGGATAAAGGTCCCCAGCAAGGATGTATGGATGGCTTTTTTTAGCATGTCCGGGTCATGGGCGCCAAAGTATTGGGAAATGATGACACTGGCCCCCGTACTGATTCCCATAAAAAGGCCAATCAGCGTATTGACGGCAGGCATCATGCTGGTAACCGCGCCCAAGGCGTCGGCTCCCACAAAATTTCCCACAACAAGACTATCAACGGTGCTGTACAGCTGCTGAAAAAGATTACCCAGCAAAAGCGGCAGTGAAAAAAGGAAAAGGCTTTTCCAGATACTCCCCTTCGTCATATCCATAGTGGTTGAGGAATGGGCCATAGCTTCAGCTCCTTTGCATGAAGAAAAGGAAGCGCCGCCACGGGCCCTTCCCTTTCCAGATGATTCAGTTCAATGACAAGAAAAAATGTCTTCGCTTCCTTATTTCAGGAGACTGCGGTCCTCAAAATAATTGATCCGCATAGACCGGCGAACCTCAGCGAGGGTCTCTCCAGCCTTTTGGGAAGCTTGTTTGCTTCCTGCTTCAAGGATGTCATACACGTCGTCCGGGTGTTCTTCCCACGATCTGCGGCGGGTACGGATCGGTTCAAGGAAGGTCTCCATGACCTTATTGAGGAACTTCTTGATTTTCACATCCCCTAAGCCGCCTTGGCGGTAGTGATCCTTCAGTTCATCAAGGTTATTATATTCCGGCAGGAACTGCGCAAAATGTTCTGGTTTCGAAAACGCGTCAAGATAAGTAAAGACCGTATTGCCTTCCACGTGCCCCGGATCGGAAACCTGGAGGTGAGTGGGATCCGTGTACATGGACATGATTTTCTTTTTCACGGTTTCAGCATCGTCGGAAAGATAGATACAGTTGCCCAAGGATTTGCTCATCTTGGCTTTGCCATCAATCCCTGGCAGCCGATAACAAGCTTTATTAGGCGGCAGATAAATATCCGGTTCCGTCAAGGTTTCCCCGTAAACGGAATTGAACTTGCGCACAATTTCCCGACATTGTTCGAGCATAGGTTCCTGATCTTCCCCAACGGGAACATGGGTGGCATGGAAAGCCGTAATATCAGCAGCTTGGCTTACAGGGTAGCAGAAAAAGCCAAGGGGCACGCTGTTTTCAAAGTTCTTCTGCTGAATTTCCGCTTTAACGGTCGGGTTGCGCTGTACTCGTGAAACAGTAACAAGATCCATATAATAAGCAGTCAATTCATAAAGGGCCGGGACCATGGACTGGATAAAAATGGTGGCCTTTTCAGGGTCAATCCCTACAGCCAGATAATCGAGGGCAACTTGCAGTACATTTTGACGAACTTTTTCGGGATTTTCTGCATTATCCGTGAGTGCCTGGGAATCGGCAATCATAAAATAGATTTCATCGAAATCACCGGAATTCTGCAGTCTTACGCGATTTTGCAAGGACCCAACATAATGACCGACATGAAGATGACCCGTAGGACGATCCCCTGTTAAAATAATTTTTTTCATAAACCGATGCTCCTTCTTAGGATATTCCTTCGTTTTGACCGGTCATTCCCTAAAAAAGGAGACCGGAACGGTTCTTTCTTTGTATAACTATACTATGATTCTGTTTATTTTTCAAATAGCTGGCAAATCTTTTGAGATAATGACCAAAAGGATCATTTTGTCCCCGAAATCATCCCTTTTAACGTCAAAAACTTCCCTTTTATCCAATCCCCCTTTTATATCCGTTCTATTTAGGGCATAATAAAGGACATGAACCCATTACACGCCAATCCATAACGAAGGAGACACGACACATGATCTATTACCAACAACACGAAGATTGGGAAAACAGAGGCCTTGCTGCCACCATGAGACGGTCCATGAATGAAGCCGAATGTCATCTTTGGTTTGACTTCATGCGACCCTACCCTCTCCGGTTCGGCCGCAAGAAATGTATCTTTGGCTTCATCGCCGACTTTTACTGCGCCAAGGCAAAGCTGCTCATTGTCATAGACGGCAATCCCAACAATCCGACAACCCCCATAGATGATACAGCCGAAGGCAAGAAAAAGCTTTGGCGATATGGCTATGAGATCCTTCATCTGACCAGAGACGATATTATGCATCATTTTGAGGATGTTTGCCTAGAAATTGAAGAACGGATTGAAGAGGCAACGGGCGTTCTCTCCTAACAGCCCTCCTGATTTCAAATAAAGGCCTGCCCGAACTCCAACGCTTGTGGCAGGCCTTTTCAAATAGAAGATTCATTCAGGCGCTACTCATCAACGGCCAGTTGATCAACTCTCCCTTTTCAGCACGGGAGATAGAAAACTCACTATGTTAGAATTAGCGAATTAAAGATTACAATGTTTGTTTTAATTATCTTGTTTAGATAGCATTTGTAATGTGCATCCTTTTTTATGATTTTGTTGAAAACTATTGTACTTGCAACATGAAACGAGTATACTAGAAGAATCTTATTTTCATTTGTTTCAGTCATGAAAGAAAGGGAGTTTGCACATGAATCCGCTTGTTACCTTTGTAAAGAAAGTGCCCCTCATTGAACAGATTGCCATTGGACTCGTCATTGGCATCATGCTCGCCGTCTTTGTACCCTCTGCGGTCCCCTTCGTCAGTATCTTCGGCGATTTATTTGTCAGTGCCCTTAAAGGCGTGGCTCCAGTCCTTGTCTTTATTCTCGTTATGAACGCCATGACGCAGCGCAAGAGTGATGGTGATACCAACATGAAACCCATCGTCACACTTTATGTCCTAGGCACTTTCGCTGCCTCTCTTGTTGGCGTAACGCTGTCCTTTCTCTTTCCTGTCACTCTACAGCTATCGATTGGAAACAGTGAAATCAATCCGCCCAGCGGGATTGCCCAAGTCCTTCATACGCTGATCATGAACGTCGTGGATAACCCTGTTAACGCCCTCCTGCGGGCCAACTACATTGGGATCCTCGCCTGGGCCGTCATCATTGGCCTTGCCATGCATAGCGTCGCTAAAGAAGAAACGAAAAAAGTCTTTGATGACCTCTCGAAGGGCATCACCATTGTCGTCAGCTGGGTCATCCGTTTTGCCCCGCTCGGCATCATGGGTCTTGTGACGCAGTCCATTTCTGCAAGCGGACTTTCCGCCCTTCTTTCTTATTTAAAGCTGCTCGGGGTCCTCATTGCCTCGTATGCCTTGGTAGCCCTTGTCATGAACCCAATCATCGTCTTTGCCAAAATCCACCGCAATCCCTATCCCCTTGTCTTTGCCACGATTCGTGAATCAGGCATCTATGCCTTCTTTACCAGAAGTTCAGCTGCGAATATCCCCGTCAATCTGTCCCTTTGCAAACGCTTGGGACTTAATCCGGATACCTATACCATTTCCATTCCGCTTGGCGCTACAATCAATATGGCAGGTGCTTCGATTACAATTTCTGTCCTTGCCTTGGCAGCGGCCAACACCTTAGGAATCCAAGTCGATCTTTTGACAGCCCTCCTCTTATGCCTCATTTCCACCGTCGGTGCCTGTGGGGCTTCCGGTGTAGCTGGCGGTTCTCTGCTTCTGATTCCTGTCGCCTGTGCTTCCTTTGGCATCTCCAACGACCTTGCCATGCAGGTTGTTGGCGTTGGATTCATCATCTCCGTTTTGGAAGATGCTTGTGAAACAGCCCTTAACAGCAGCAGTGATGTCCTATTTACGGCAACGGCTGAGTTTGCGGAACGGGCCAAGCGCGGTGAATTAAAGGCCGGGGACCTTGTTCCCAGCAAAGATTGATTGTACAGCACATGAATGGGACTGCGCCAAAACGGCGGCAGTCCCTTTTAATAAGGAGTGATTACATTGGTTCTGCCCAAGTCCCCTGCCCGTCCACCCATCTTAAATGCTTTCAGGGAGGCCTTGACAGCTACACTTCCCATTGCGGCCGGATTTCTTTTTATCGGAGCAGCCTATGGATTTTATATGCAGCGTATGGGGTTTTCCTTTTGGTATCCCATGCTGATGGCCATGATCATCTTTGGCGGCTCCTTGGAGTTTGTTACAGTGACCATGCTCCTTTCTCCCTTTGCCCCGCTCCAAGCTTTTCTCATGGCTCTCATGATCCAGGCGCGGCACCTCTTTTATGGCATTGCCATGCTGGACCGCTATAAAGGAATGGGTTGGAAAAAACCGTTTCTGATCTACGGCATGTGTGATGAAACCTTCGCCCTGATCTTTGCCAAAAAGCCCCATCCCGACGTTGACCCAGGCTGGTTCATGCTTTTTGTTACGCTGCTTGACTACACGTACTGGTTTACAAGCGCAGCCCTTGGCGGCATTTTTGGTTCCCTCGTTCCCTTTGACACAAAAGGTATTGACTTTGTCATGACAAGCATGTTCATTGTCATTTTTGTTGAACAGGTTCGCCAGCAAAAAACGCCGCTCACCGCATCCATCGGACTTTGCTCTGCCGTAATCTGCAGGCTTCTATTTGGTCCCGACCACTTCCTGATTCCCACCATGATCGTGATTCTCATTCTCGTAACGGGCCTGCGCAAACGAATTACCCAAAAAGGAGGCTTTCCTTCATGACCTTTTTTGAAGAAGCCATTACGATTGGCGTCTGTGCCGCGGCAACCATCCTGACCCGCTTTCTTCCTTTCTTTGTCTTTTCATCTAGGCGCCCCACACCGCCTTTCATGACTTATCTGGGAAAGGCCCTGCCACCCGCCATTTTTGCCATGCTTTGCGTCTACTGCCTGCGCCATATCACCTTTCTTGTTTCGCCCTACGGACTGCCAGAATTATGTGCGTCAGCCGTCACCGTTTTCCTGCAGCTCAAAAAGCGCAGCATGATGCTTTCCATGGTCGTTGGAACGGTTTGTTACATGGTGCTGATTAGGCTCTGACAATCTGCTCGCTGCACGGATTTTGCTCACATCAATGAAATCGTAATAGTCCCGCGATTTAGAAAGGATGAACGAAGGCAAAGAACGTTTTCCTACTTGTTAGAGACAGCAAAAAAGGGCTCCATCACCCGAGCCCTTTTCTTCCCCACATCCGGATATCCAAATTATAGATTCGGCCGTCCAGGCAATTCATTATTTTTTTGATAGACGACCCACTCACCAATATTGGTTCCATGGTCCGCCATGCGCTCGATATATTTGATGATGAGCACGTAATCCACATAGGCACCCGTACTTAACCGGTCTTCCTGGTTCTCGATTTTATTGGAAAGATCATAAAGCAATTGGTTGAAGTGGGCATCGACAACATCATCCTTATCCTTGATCAGTTCCGCGGTCTTGGAATCCCCACTTAGGTAACAGTCAAAGGCCGTCGTGACAAGACCCTCCATATCTTCATAGAGATGATCGACCCCTTTCGGCAGTGGAAGGGGATTTTTCATTCCCGCAATACGCAGCACATAGCTGCTGATATCGGAACAATGATCTGCAATCCGTTCCATATCCCCTAGGATCTTGAAGGTTCCGACAAGACCCCGCCAATCACCGGCAACGGGTGACTGCAGGACCTGGATATTGAGGTCTTTGTGCATGATATCACGGATCATGTTATCAAAGGCCTCATCACCATCACGGATTTCCCGTGCCATATCGACATCCATGCTGAGCATGGCTTGCCCCGTCCTTTTGACTGTATCCTTGAGCGCGCAAATGAGCTTTTCCACATCTTTGTGCATTTCTTCAAGGGACTCTACATAGGCATCCCGCATGTTTATTCCTCCTTTTGGCATCAACCGAACCGGCCCGTAATGTAAGATTCCGTACGAGGTTCGTCAGGATTGGTAAAGAGTTTTTCGGTTCGGTCCATTTCCACCAATTCACCCAAGTAGAAGAACGCTGTTCGGTCGGAAATCCGTTTGGCCTGCTGCATATTATGGGTCACGATGACAATCGTATATTGTCGCTTAAGTTCCAAGGCAAGATCCTCGATTTTCTGGGTAGAAATCGGATCTAGGGCACTTGTTGGTTCATCCATAAGGATCACGGAAGGCTGCGCGGCAAGTGTCCTTGCAATGCACAGGCGCTGCTGCTGCCCGCCGGAAAGGCCCAAGGCACTCGTGTTGAGTCGATCCTTGAGTTCATCCCAAATGGCAGCTTGCTTTAAACTTGTCTCCACGAGGCCGTCTAGGACGGACTGACTCGTAATGCCCTGGACGCGCGGCCCATAAGCAACATTATCATATATACTCTTAGGAAACGGCGAAGGCTGCTGAAAGACCATCCCCACCCGATAACGCAGGAGCAAGGAATCGATTTCCGTAAAGATATCAAGCCCTTCAAACTTGATGGATCCTTCAACGCGGCAGCCCTCAACAAAATCATTCATGCGGTTAAGTGTCTTAAGAAGCGTGGATTTCCCGCATCCGCTCGGTCCAATAAGAGCAGTGATCTCATTTTTGCGGACCTGCATGGAAATATCCTTCAAAGCTTGATTCTTTCCATAGAAAAGATTCACGTGCTGAATATCAAATGTCAGGTCCTCCGATCTTGCATCTAGTTTTTCCATGGATCAAATTCCTCCCATTTTCTTTTCCATGCGCCAGCTGATATAGCGAGCCAGCGCATTGAAAATAACAACGACCAACATCAGGATGGCACTCGTGACCCCTGCGATTTGCGCCGCATTGGGATCAAGCGCTTCCGTCCGTAGTGCCCAAATATGAAGGGCCAAGGTTTCACCCGGCCTAAACGGGTTCAGCGGACAGGATTGGCTTAAAATATCCCAGTTTGACCAGTCGATGTCCGTGCTCATTCCCGCCGTAAACATCAGGGCGGCCGCTTCCCCAAAGCCACGGCCAGCAGCGAGGATAAGACCGGTCATGATACGCGGAAAACATGCGGGCAGCTCGACGTGGATCAGTGTCTGCATCCGGGATGCTCCAAGGCCCAGGCTGCCCAATTTATAAAACGGCGGCAGTCCTTCAAGGGCGTCCTCCGTAACTGAGGCAAGCATGGGCAAGGTCATGATGGAAACAGACAGGGCCCCGGCCATCAGGTTCCATTGGGAACCGGTCATGACGATAAAGACCAGATAACCAAATAGGCCAACAACAATCGATGGAAGGGACGCGAGGGTTTCAATCGCCATCCGGACCCATTTGGTCAATTTACCATGACCGGCGAATTCTGCAAGAAAGATTCCTGCAGGAATCCCCCATAAGGCGCTGAAAAACAGGGCCAGGACCACAAGATAGAGGGTATTGAAAAAGATGCTGGAAAGGGAATCGAGAATATCTGGATTTACCGACAAGAAACCCTGCCCGATAACAAAAGCAACAAAGATAGTGAGCAGCAAGGCCGCGCCAAAAGCCCCCGCATAAAAAAAGCCGGTCATGATGGACGATATCATTCTTTTTCGCTTGATTCGGTTCAGCCCCGTTTCCTTAGAGGACTCATCATGGCGGGGGAGCGAAAGAATTTCTTCAATCATTGGTCAGCCCCCTTTAAGCGCTTTTTACCCACGTGATGGATAATAAAGATCAGGATGAATGAGATGACAAAGAGCAGCAACGCCAGCGTCCAAAGTGCGGCATTATATTCGCCGCCTTCCATGGCACTTCCCATATCAGAAGCAATGACCGTTGTCATGGCCGTTGCCGGCAGAAATAGGGAGGTTGGGAAAACCTTCATTTGACCTACAACCATAGCCACGGCAAGGGCTTCGCCCAAAGCACGGGCAAGACCTAGGACAATCCCTGTAAAGATTCCCGTCCGGGCAGAAGGAAGAACAACGGTACGGATTGTCTCCCAACGTGTCGCACCAAGGCCATAGGCTGCATCACGCAGGCTCTTGGGGACAGCCATCATGGCATCGGAGGCCATCATAGTAATCACGGGAAAAATCATAGTTGCCAGCACCAAAGAAGCAGAAAGGACGGAAAAGCCAAAAGGCATCGTGAAAAATTTCCGTAAAAAAGGAATCAGCACGGTAAGACCAATCCAGCCATAGATGACAGAGGGAATCCCCGTAAAAAGTTCAATAAAAGGTTGGACATGGCGCCGTGACGAAGGGGATGCAATTTCCGTCATATAAATGGCCGCCGCAAGACTGACTGGAAGGGCAAATAAAAGGGCCAGGAGGCAGATGACAAGGGAGCCCGAGATAAACATGGCAGCCCCCACCTGCCCTCCGCCGGACGCTGTATCAGAAGGGGCCCACTGCCCACTGAAAAGAAATTCCTGTAACGAATGTCCAAAGACCAGAAACGTCTCACTGCCGCGCATAAAAAGGAACAGGCCTATACAAAACGGAAGTAAAGCCGCTGTAAACCCGCATAGCTTTACTCCCGTCGTTGCAAGGAGTTCCCTGTGATGGATGGCTGCTGCATGCTGCAGCATCGCTTTTTCCTTCATAGAAAAATCTTCCTTTCTCAAAGCTGGAAAGATGGACTTAATCGTGGTCTGGATCCTTCAGCTCTATCTTGCTGCTGACACCGTAACCCAGTTCTTCAATCCGTTTGCCGTAATCAGCAGAACCAATGAATTCGAGGAAAGCTTTGACCGCCGGTTTCGGGTCTTTTGCCGTGTAGATATGTTCAAACCCAAAGACGTTATACTTACCGCTGTAGGTGTTTTCCAAGGTCGGGGCAACGCCGTCAATAGCTATGGCGGCGACCGTATCATTCTTTACAAGATAAGGCAGGGCCACATATCCAATGGCACCTTTATTCTGGGCAACACTCTGGAGCAGGAGTCCGGAGTTATCCGTCTCAAGGGACTTATTGGAAACTTCTTCCACTCCGCCCAATGCATACTTCGTAAAGAGGGCACGCGTACCGGAAGTCTTCGGACGGGTAATCAGGACAATCGGTTCGTCCGGACCGCCGACTTCTTTCCAATTCTTGATTTTCGTCGTAAAGATCTCTTTTAGCTGCTGGCTGGTCAGGTTCTTTACAGTGGCAGCTACATCCTTATTGACAATGGTCGCAACGGTCATAACGCAGATCTTGTGGTCAAGGAGATTTTCTGCTTTATCCTTAGGCAGTTTGGATGCAGCCGGAACATCGGAGTTTCCCATATCGACAGAGCCTTCGGAGACCTGTTTGAGACCGGTGCCGCTTCCCCCAGCATTAAGACTGATGGATACATCTTTATGGTTCTTCTTGAAGGCTTCTGCTGCATCCTTGACAAGCGGCAGGAGAGCCGATGAACCAGAACCCGTAATGTTTCCGGAAAGAGCCTTTTCGCCACCCGTCGTTGCTGCCTTCTTACCTCCGCAGCCAGCGAGCCCAACCACCATCATAGCTGTCAAACTCATCAGCAATCCTTTTCTTAACGCGCTTTTTACTTTCATCAATGATCCATCCTTTCTTACACCAATCTTTTTTATGAGCTGTATTGGTTTTGCTTTATGAATAGCCTACCCCACCTCTGTAAAGATTGACCTTTTCTTCCTGTAAAAATTTCGTAAAAACAAGCACGCCCGAAAGTACGTCCTCATCATGGGACAGCCTTACCCCATTTAGCAAAGGGCAATTGATTTGAGAACATGGCCAAAACTGCGGGTCTTATGGTAACTTTGTTACAGATTCACACCATAAATATGAACCCTTGGTGTCACTAGTTGAAATCCATCCGAACCATGATATGATGAACCCGTAACCTAAAAAGGAGGTCATATTATGCAGCGATTTACACTTCCAAGAGATATCTATCATGGCTATGGCTCCATGGAAATCCTTAAAAATTTAACAGGAAAACGTGCCATAATCTGCACCGGCGGAGGTTCCAGCCGTCGGAACGGTTCTCTCGGTAAAGCCGAGGCCTACCTCAAAGAGGCAGGCATGGAAGTAAAGATCTACGAAGGTATCGAATCCGATCCTTCAGTAGAAACTGTTCTTAAAGGCGCCAAGGTCATGCAGGAATTTGGTCCTGATTGGATCATCGCCATTGGCGGCGGCTCCCCCATTGATGCCGCAAAAGCCATGTGGATCAAATATGAGTACCCATCCATCACCTTTGATGAAATGCGCAAGGTCTTTGGACTCCCCAAATTAAGGCGCAAAGCCCATTTTATCGCGATTTCGTCCACATCAGGCACGGCCACGGAAGTGACCAGTTTTTCCATCATCACCGATTATAAAAGCGGAATCAAGTACCCGATTGCAGACTTTGAGATTACACCGGACATGGCCATCATCGATCCTGAATTAACCCATGGCATGCCCCCAAAACTCGTGGCACATACTGGTATGGATGCCTTTACTCACGCCGTGGAAGCCTATGTGTCAACGGCTCATTGTGAATTTACGGACGCCCTTGCCATCCATGCCATAGAAATGATTCAAAAATATCTGATTCCCTCTTACCAAGGCAACATGGAAGCAAGGGATAAGATGCATGATGCGCAGTGCCTTGCTGGGATGGCCTTTTCCAATGCCCTCCTGGGGATTGTCCACTCCATGGCCCATAAAACAGGAGCAGCCTTTGCTGATTATGGGGCCCACCTAATCCATGGGGCAGCCAATGCGATGTATCTGCCAAAGGTTATCCAGTTTAACGCGAAAGAAGAAGCGACCAAAAAACGCTACGCCATCATTTGCGACTACATGAAGCTGGGAGGAACGACAGACGAGGAAAAAGTCCATCTCCTCATTGACTGGATTCGTAATACGCAGAAAGAGCTGAGGATTCCCCGTGCCATCCGTTTCTATGGAAAGGATGCCCTTCCGACAGAGCAAGGGTTCATTCCGGAAGCCGTCTTTGAAGAAAGACTGCCCCAAATTGCCAAAGACGCCCTTTTAGATGCCTGCACCTCGTCCAATCCCCGTAAACCGACGGAAAGTGAGATGAAAAAGCTGCTCCAAGCCTGCTACTACGATAGGGATATTGATTTTTGAAGCCAACGGCGCCCCTTTCAGATGCATCAAAAGCTCCAGTCCTCCTTTAAAGAGGGCTGGAGCTTTTCTTACGCGCAATGAAATGGTTGAAATAAAAAGATCGATCTGGCAGGGTGGGTAAGGCACTCAATCATGGATCTTCAGTTGGTGAAGGGCCTGGACAAATTGGGGATCAAAGTGATTCACAATGTCGCTGCGGCCCCGGTCAAGGGCTGCAATGGCGCTACGGTCTTCTGCTGAAAGGGTAAAATCAAAGACATCTATATTTTGCTTCATCCGTTCCAGATGGGTCGACTTTGGAATGACGATGACGCCACGGTCAAGATTCCAGCGCAAAGCCACCTGGGCGGCGGACTTGCCATACTTTTTCCCGATTTCTGTTAGGACCGGATGGGTGAAAAGACCATGTTTTCCTTCTGCAAAAGGCCCCCAAGCTTCCGGTTTCACGCCATAGTGTTTCATAAGTGCCAAGGCATTTTCCTGCTGAAAGAAAGGATGCAGCTCGACTTGGTTAACTGCTGGCATGACGCGAACAGTCTCACAAAAATCAGCAAGGATATGAGGATAGAAATTACAGACCCCAATAGCTCGAACAAGTCCCTTGTCATGCGCCTCTTCCATGGCCCGATAGGCACCATAATAGTCCCCCATGGGCTGATGGATCAAGTAAAGATCCAGATAATCAAGATTCAGCTTATCAAGGGAAACCTTCAGGGCTTCCTTAGCCTTTTCATAAGAAGCATCTTGAACCCATAGTTTCGTCGTAATAAAGAGCTCATTCCGAGGAATCCCGCTTTCCTTGATTGCCTCTCCAACAGCTTTTTCGTTGAAATACGCGGCAGCCGTATCAATGAGCCGGTACCCAGTTTCAAGGGCCATAAGGACACTTTCCCTGCAAATTTTTTCGTCGGGAACCTGAAAAACACCAAATCCCAGTTGGGGCATCTTGATTCCCTGATTAAGGGTCACTTCCTGCATAAGGATTCCACCTTTCTTATTTTCTATCATATAATTTTTCAAATTGATTGCTGAATATGCCAATCTTTCTTATACTATAGCGAGAAATCCGTTTCTTGTACATTAGTAATATAGTATAATAGTATTTATAAAATAAATAGTGGAGGTGCGTATGATTGAATTTGAGCATCTTTTCCAATTCGTTGCCTTTGGAATGTACGGCACACTTTCAAAAACAGCAGAAATCCTGCACGTCTCACAGCCGACACTGACAAGGAACATGAAACTTTTGGAAAAGGAATTTGGTGTCATTCTATTTGCGCGGTCAAAAAATCACATTGCCCTCAATGAAAATGGGCTGCTTGCCATAAAGGAAGCAAGAAAGATTCTCTCCGAAATAGAAGTCATGACGGATAAAGTCCGTCAGCTCGACCGCTCAAGGCATACCTTGTCACTGGGAAGCTGTGCCCCCTATCCTGTCATGGACTTTGTACGGCTAGCAACGGAACTCTATCCATCGCAGTCACTGACAACGGAACTGCGCAGCACCGAGCCCCTTCTTCAAGGGCTGCGGGATGGGCGATACAATGTCATTATCCTGCCTTTTAAGCCGACTGACAGCGCACTCATCGCTCTCCCCTTCGGCAAGGAATCACTGTACTTCAACCTTCCCAAAGGGCATCCCCAGGAAAAAAGCTCCTCCCTTTCTTTTTCCGATTTGGACGGGACTGCCATGATTGTTTATTCCCACATCGGGTTCTGGAAGGATCTCATCAAGGAAACAATGCCCCATTCCCGTTTCCTGCTCCAAGAACAGAGAGATGACTTTTTCGAGCTGGAGAAAGCTTCCTCCCTGCCTTCCTTCATTACGGACCGTGTCCTTAGTGAAGAACCTCTCAAAAATCGGACGGCTGTCCCGATTGTGGACCAATCGGCCCAGATTGAGTACTCTCTTGTCATGACAAAAAAGATGGGCCAACGCTATCCCCTCTTTACTAAATGGCTAAAACAAAAATAAAAACAAAAAATCGGGTCCTCCTTTGGGAAGACCCGTTTTTGTTTAGACGGAAAGGGAAGACAGGACGGAGGCCTTTGTCACAATGCCGCGGAAGACATCATGCTCATCCACTACAGCAAGAGGATACTGCGTCTTTGCCGCCAGAGGGACAATGGAAGAAACTGGAGCATCAAGATTGCGTACAAAAGGAACCTCCCGAATGATGGCTTCTTCAAAAGTCTTCTTCCCATCCCGCACGGAAAGGGCTCCTTCCAAGGTGATGATTCCGTCAAAGTGCATATAATCACTCACCACATAGGCACTTGAAACGCCGCTCGCACGCATACTGTTTAGGGCCACATTGGCGCCGTCGGTCTTTTTTATGACCGAACCGGGAACGGTCATGATGTGCTTAACCGTGAGCACCTTGGTTGTATCAACACTGTCAATAAAGCGGCGGACATAGTCATTGGCCGGTGCGCTCAGCATTTTTTCCGGTGTATCAAGCTGGATCATGCGTCCGTCCCGCAAAATGCCCACGCGGCTTCCCAACTTAAATGCTTCATTGATGTCATGAGTAATGAAGATGATGGTCTTTCCCGTCTGCTCCTGGATGCGCAGCAGCTCAAACTGGAGATCATTTTTCACAAGGGGATCAAGGGCGGAAAAGGCTTCATCCATGAGCAGGATATCCGGGTCGCTTGCCAAGGCCCTGGCGATACCAACGCGCTGCCGCATCCCGCCGGACAAACTATCAAGACTCTCCCGTTCGTGCCCTTCAAGACCCACCATGCGAATCATTTCAAGAGCCTTGGCCTCCCGTTCCTCCTTCTTGACGCCGCGGATTTCAAGACCATAGCCCACATTGCCCATGACATCCCGATGAGCGAGAAGACCGCCGTTTTGGAAGACCATGGAAATTTTTGTCCGCCGCAGCTTCTGAAGTTTTACTTCATCGTACGCAGTGATATCTTCTCCGTCAATGAGGACTTCTCCCCGGCTGGGCCGATGCAGCATATTGAGGCAGCGCACAAGGGTCGATTTGCCGCTGCCAGACAGCCCTATAAGTACAAAGATTTCTCCTTTTCCCACCCGAAAGGACACGTCCGTCACAGCCGCCGTCATCCCGGTTGCTTCAAGGACATCCTGTCTTGTAGCCCCAAGTTCCAATAGCTTATAGGCCATTTTCTTTTCACCGCGAAAATCCAGAGGGGCAAAGATTTTGTAGAGGTGCCGGACCTCGAGAATGGGCGTTTGTGTCATTGGGATTCCTCCTTCCGAATCACGCTTTGGGTCAGACGGTCAAGCAGGATCGCAATGATGACAATACTGAGTCCCGCCGACAGACCACGACCTGATTCCATACGGTTGATGGCGATGAGGACTTCCATACCAAGGCCGTTGGCACCGATCATGGAACTTGTAACGACCATAGCAACCGCCATCATCATGGTCTGATTGATACCCGTCATGATCGTAGGCAGGGCCTGAGGGATCTGCACCTTGACGAGGGTCTGGAAGCGTGAGGCCCCAAATGAACGAGACGCTTCGACTACTTCTGGATCGACTTGCTTGATTCCATGACTGGTCAGCCGAATGACAGGAACAACTGCATATACAACGGTTGCAAGGACGGCAGGCACCTTTCCTGGCCCCAGGAGCATGACTGCGGGAATCATATAAACAAAGGTCGGCATGGTCTGCATGGCATCAAGAAAAGGCCGAATCAAAGGATCGGCCCGTTTGATGGAGGCAAGGAGGACGCCAATGGGAAGACCAATCAAAAGGGAAAAGAACACAGCCGCAAGGACAATGGAAAGGGTTTCACACATCATCTGCCAGTAACCCAAAAGACCGATAAAAAAGAGCAGCCCGCCAAAAAAAGCGCCTTTGCGGTAACTATTCATCAATCTGCCGCCGCCATAGGCCACGGCAAGAATCAAGATCCACCAAGGAATTGCGTCAAGTCCGCTGTTAAGGGCCCCAACAAAGATACCAATGAGACGCTTGAAGGAGACGAAGAATTCTCCATAATGAATGTTGATATAACGGACAAAAGCATCGACGGGCTCAGCCACATTGATGCGAAGGTTCGGAAACGTTGTGAGATAATTGATCATAAGGGCTCCTTTCCCAGTTAAAGTGCTTCCCTCAGTTTGGCTGCGTCTTCTGGCGTCAGCCAAGCATCAACAAGTTCCCCATGTTTTTTGAGGAACCAGCGGGCCGTTTCCTCATAGGAAGCCTTTGTATCCGCCATATGAGCCAAGGCTTCTGCCGTAAGGGTACTTGACGTATGGTAGCGGCTAAGGAACTTTGAAAACTCCGGCTCCCGTTTGGGGAAACGAGAATTGGCCGCAATCACAACCTTCACGGCAGGGGCTTCCGTAAGGCCCTCTTCAAAGGCGGCCTTCTCATAAGGGGCGTCTTCCAGCAATACAAGGTCAAGTTTACCGGAAAGCCAAGTAGGTTCCCATTGATACCCAACAACAGGAAGCCCTTTCTCGTAGGCAGTCAAAAAAGCCGTAGAAAGCGTAGCTTCGCTGCCAGGCCGAAAATAGATATAGTTCTGATTAAGCCCATAGACTTCATACTTCTTATAGAGGATGGCATCGATATTCCATCCTGGGATGGCACCATATAAGCGTCCTTTCGCGAGATCTTCCTCATCCTTAAAGAGCGCCGCATAGCGGCTCAGATCCTTGACGGATTTCAGGTCCGGCGCCATAGGGGCAATACCGCGTTCGGCATCACCTTCAATGACGTAGCGCGGGACATAAAACCCTTGGCGGTTATCATCATAGTTGACGCCCAGATCCACGATCCCGCCGGCGGCCTTATCAGCTTCATAAGTGGGAACGTTATCCGTCCACAGCTCCATATTGACATCTGCATCGCCGCGTACAAGGGCGGCCTGCGTGATGGGCGTGGAGCCATAAAGGATTTCCGTCTTGAGTCCATAGACCTTTTCAGCAACGAGCTGAGCCACAGCGTTATGGAACCGGACACTATCCCATCCAGGATCTGCAAAGACAACAGGCCGCTTTTCGTCAGGGGAACACCCTGATAGAATTCCCAGCAAAACAAGAAAAGCAGTAAGGATCATCAACTTGAATGCTTTCATGAAACCATCCTTTCTTCAGTATATTTATTCAAAATATTTGTTCATAATATTAATTTAACATGTTGCTAAATACTCCGTCAAATATTTTACAATTTGTTCATAAAATGATACATATTTGTGTAAGTATAATTTATCTTGTATATCCGTTCAAACACGTCCGATTTTATTCCCATTATCATTATTATCTGTACACAAATCATCCTTTTCAGTAAAAAGAAAGCCTCTCCTATCAAAGTTGATAGGAGAGGTTCATAAATTGCTTCTTTTTAATTAGAGGCGTCAAGAAAAATTCCGTCCATCATGACAGCCAAAGGATCTTGAATCGTGACAAAAGGTTTATCCTTGAAAAGGACCAAATCGGCATCCTTTCCTTTTTCTAGGCTCCCAACCCGCTGATCAACGCCCATGACGCGGGCCGCATTGATGGTGACCGCTGCAAGAGCTTTTTCATAGGCCATGCCCTTGCTGATGGCAAGGCCAACGCAAACAGGCAAATACTGCAGGGGAATCACGGGAGCATCCGTAATGATGCAGATATCACGGCCTTCTGCTAACGCCGCTACACTGTCAAATCCCTTCCCGTGAAGCTCCACCTTGCCGCGGCTTCCCAGGCTGGGCCCTACAAGAAGAGGGATCTCCGGACGTTTGCGCAAAAATTCCAAGATATCCGTCCCGCTTGTCACATGGTCCAAGGTAAACCGTAAATGAAATTCATCACAAATGCGGATAGCCGTCACAATATCAAGGGCCTCATGGCAATGAATCTTAAGCGGTTTTTCGCCACGCATGACAGGCACCATGGGTTCCAGTTTCCGGTCATAATCACGGACAGGCGTTTCCGCATAAACTTTGGCAGTAAGGAGAAATTCCCGAAGTGTTGCCGCAATCCCCATACGAGTTGTTTCATATCCCTTTTTAGGATTTTCCCCCAGGGCGCATTTCATGGCAAAATAAGGATCAAGGACCATCTCGTCAATGATCTTGCCCCGCGTCTTGATGGCAGCATACTGACCGCCGATCACATTAAGCGAACCAGGGCCGCTTGCGCAGCACGTAATCCCGGCATTTCGCGCCTCCTCAAAGGTCCGGTCAAGAGGATTGATGGCATCAATGGCACGCATCTCTGGTGAAAGAATCATCTTCTTCTCATTATGATCAGCGTAAAATTCACCCAGCGAATCTGCTTTGAGTCCAAGATGTGTGTGGGCATCAATGAATCCAGGCGTCACATAGGCCCCGCCAGCATCCCGAACGGATTCACCTTCTGCCGAAAGGCTCTCCCCCACTTCGGCAATTTTTCCGTCAAGGACCCTAATATCATAGAACCCCTCTGTCACATGGGGACTGAGTACATGAGCATTTTTGATCAGCATTGCTGTTCCTCCTTCATTGAGTTTTCTTTCAGTATAGCACAAAAATCACAGATACATGGAAACCCCTGGCCCGATAGGCAGATCAAGCAGCAGCCAAAGAACCAGCATGACCGTCATGGTTGATAGGAGAACCAGGGAATATGGAATCGTAAGAGAGAAAATGGTTCCAATCCCCAGTTCCCGTTGCATCGTCTCGCCGGGACGCAAAGGAATCTTCCCTTCGGCTTGATATTCCGTGAGGAGTCCTATAATGATGGGCAGGGCGGAATGAAGGGGCGAACAAATATTGGTGCACGAATCCCCAATGCGAAAGGCCAGCTGGGCATAGGCAGGATGGACATTGAGGAGGGTGAACATGGGCACAATCATGGGGGCAATAAGGAGCCATTTAGATGATCCACTGGTCATGAAAGGATTGATAATGGCTGTCACAACAACAATCATTAGGCACAAAGGAATAAGCCCCACATCGGCCCCTTTGAGGATTTCAGCTCCAACAATGGCGACAACCTTGAATATATTGGACTTATTCATCATATCGATAAAAAGGGAAGCAATCAAGGTTGTTGTCAAAAGAGGAATGGCTTGCTGCAGCCCGGCTGATACCAGACGGGGAATATCTCGCATCTCCTTGATTGTTCCTGTTGCTGCCGCATAAGGAATTCCCGTTGCCACAAAAGCAAAGCCTATAATGACGATGATGCCCTCAAAGAGTGGGGATTTTGGAAGAAATCCCCCTTTGGCATTACGCAGGAGTGCTCCCTCTGGAATCGTGAGAAGTCCCATAATGAAAAGGAAGAAAAGGAAGCCATAAAAAGCCCAGCGCAGTCCTTTTTCCTGATCTTCCGTAAGGCGATGTTTTGCGATGAGGCTCTCATCAAGGGTCCCATCCCCATCGCCCACCATACGGCAAACGACTTTTTCGGTAAAAATGGTCATGGTCACGGAAAGAACAAAAGTGGCTGCCGCCATGAAAAAATAGTTGACCGCGGGATTAATGGGTACAGAAAGTCCCATTTCCTTGACAATGCTTTCTGTTATCCCCGCGAGCAGTGCATCCGTCCCGGCAAGAAAGAGGTTGGCTGTAAAACCGCCGCTGGCGCTCGCATAGCCAAGGATGACCCCAATAAGAGGATTGCGTCCCAAGGCGGCAAAGATGACACCGCCCATGGTAAAGGAAAAAATCGTCCCCGCGTCACTCATCAGATTGGCATTGATTCCCACAAAGACGACAGCAAAAGTAATGAGACTGCGTGGTGCCTTGAGCAGATATTTTTTCATGAAGGTCTCAAAAAAGCCCGTTTTTTCAATGAAGGCACTGGCAGCCATCATGACAAGGACCAATTTAAGCGGTGGATAAGAAACAAAGATTTCCGGGAATTTTATGATGATGTAGCGCAGGTTATCTCCAGAAAGAAGATTAACAACAGCAACTGTCACAAGCTTTTCCGGTTCACCGGGAATCTTTGATGCACTCATATAGGAGATACTGACACCCATACGGGCAAGAAGCCAGGAAATGAATAAAGTAGCAAGGAGCATACCGCCAAAGAGCATAAAAGGATGGGGTAATTTGTTGCCCCAATACTCGATGGTATCAATAAATCGATTGAGGAAGGTTTTCTTTGTTTTCATGAGGATTATTCTCCGTTTAGAAAAAGGAAGCCTCAACCAGAAGCCTCTCCAAAAGGATATTCATCGCGATGAATTTCTACTGATTCTACAAATCCCCCAGCAGCTGATTAGCTGCCAGGGGATTTTCCATCTTAGTCTGATGCCTTCTTAAGGGGGGACAAAATCAAGGAAGCCGGAACGTTACTGAATATGCATAGGAATGCCCGGTCCAATGGGAAGACCAAAGGTGAGCCAAACAATGAGCATGGCCGTCATGGTCAGAAGAATAACCATGGCATAGGGAATAGTCAAGGAAAAAATCGTACCAATCCCAATCTTGCGATGTTCCGTTTCACCTGGACGCAGAGGGATTTTCCCTTCTTCCTGGTATTGTGTCAGCATGCCAATGATTACGGGCAGAAGTTCCTGCAGAGGGGAACAGATATTCGTAGCCGAGTCACCAATGCGATACGCAAGCTGGGCATAAGCAGGATGCACATTCAGCATGGTGAACATAGGAACAATCATGGGCGCGATGATGAGCCACTTGGAGGAACCGCTTGTCATGAACGGGTTGATGATGGTGGTCACGACAATGATCATCAAACAAAGCGGCAAAAGACCGATATTGGCTCCACGCAGAGCTTCTGCACCAGCTACAGCAACCATTTTAAAGATATTGGATTTATTCATCATATCGATGAAGACCGCTGCCATCATGGTCGTCGTCAAAAGGGGAATCGCTTCCCGCAGACCGGCGGAAACAAGGCGGGGAATATCCTTCCACTTCTTGATTTCCCCTGTTGCCACACCATAAGGCAGGCCTGTGGAAACAAAGAAGAAAGCAATAAGTGTGATGATGCCAGCAAAGAACGGTGATTTCGGCAGGAAACCACCCTTCGCATTGCGCAGGATGGCCCAGGAAGGAACGGTAAGGGCTGCCATAACGGCAAGGAAGAAGAGAAATCCATAAAAAGCCCAACGCAGTCCCTTTTCCTGATCCGCCGTTAGTTTATGCTCCTCAAGCAAAGCCATATTGACCTTTCCATCCCCATCACCGACCATACGGCAGACAACCTTTTCCGTAAAAAGGGTAAGCGTCACAGAAAGGAAGAAGGTCGCTGAAGCCATAAAGAAGTAGTTCATGGCTGGATTGATATCGACTGCAACGCCCATCTCCTTGACAACACCTTCCGTTATGCCAGCAAGCAGAGCATCCGTCCCAGCAAGGAAGAGATTTGCCGTAAAGCCGCCGCTCGAACTTGCCCAACCAAGAATAACACCAATCAGGGGATTTCGGCCCAAAGCAGCAAAAATAATTCCACCCATGGTCAAGGCAAAAAGGGTCCCGGCATCACTCTCAGTGAGTTTGTGTTCAGCTTCGCCGCCCGTATCCCCTACGGAATAGCTAAACTTTTTCCCGTTTTCCCAGTATTCGCCGGCCCCGATAGGCACACGGCCCTGCAACGTCCTTTTCCACGTCGTCCCCTGCCAAATCTCGTTGGGGTCGGTCCCGTCGGCGAAAGGAAGGATAATGCCTTTAGGGTACAAAATATTTACCAGTTCAAGCGTGGTCATTTTGGCCTTTTCCCACCCGCCTTTTGCCGATAAAAACTTCTCTCCGTCCCCTGCTTGCGGCTGTGGGACAAAGCCCCGAACGCCGTTAGCTGTTTCCGTACAGCCCTTGAAATTGGAATGGGCGTTAGCGTCATTGACGTGGAAAGTAAAATCTTCTAGTCGGGCGTACTGGCTCGACGCAATCTCGACACCTACCGACGTAGCGTTTCCGACCGACGCATAAATAACGTACTCCTGAACGTCCATTTTGTGGGATTTGTCAGGAATCCACGAACCTTTTTCAGCGTCCTCGGCGTAGGCATAGCCAAAAAACAGTTCTTCGCCCTGATAGTCGCCCCAACCGCTATCCGTGAAGCTCTCACTAACGACCCTTGCCCAAACGCCTACTTCGGTCATGGAATAGCCTTCTTCTACTTCTTCATTGGAATAGGCAAAATAGAGGGCTGTTCTGGCTTCGTCTACGTCAGCGTTTTCGACTTCGGCGACTCGGGTAATATCGCACTCCATTGTTTTTTCAATCAGCGACGTTCTGCCGCCACCGTCCGTATTAATGCCCTTCCCGATTTCAATCTTTGTGAAGATTAATGGCTTGCCCATGACGGTTGACAGTTCAATCAGCCGAAATCCGTCAGTGCCAGTAAAAACATTCGAAAACTCGCTCATGGTTCACCTCATTTCAATCTAATCATGCCGTCTTCCGCAACGATAAAAAACTCGTCCTCATCCCCGATTTGTGCCGTGGGATTCTGTTTAACAAGGTTCCCGCCCCGCACCATCACGGGCGTTGGCTTGATGCCGTTAAAAGTAATGCGCAAATTTTCGGACTTGTCAGGCTCGAAAATCTCACGGCCTACCGTATACGTAACAGCGTAGTGACTCACCACATCGCCCCGCAGCCTGCCTATTTCGCCCTTGCAACGGCGACGAACAACGGCCCCGATATGGTGGGACATTGCAATAGGAACAGTATGGGACAATTGCAAGGTGATGTTTGCGGGGATGATTAATCTTGCATAGCGAAAAACGTCGTTTGCCCGCTCGGTCATGTCATCAGCTAGATCAAGGATAGCGGCGTAGGAATTGGGGAAAACCCTGATTCGTACGGCCCCCTTGTGATACATTCCATCAGTCAGCCGTTCAAAGGATTTTTCCGTGTATGGTGTGGTGCCGTTTACCGCCATAAAGATAGCGGCTCGGCGGTCGTACAAGGTGGCATCTTCTGCCGGAAAAAGTCCCAGCATCCGCTCCCACCGCTCCACCCCTTGAAGGTCGGTCGAAAAAATAAAGGTGTTGGCAAACCACGCCCACACCTTTTCATAAAGCGCATTAAATTCTGGATTTTCTGCCGCCGCTATGGCCTGCATTTCCCGTGCGTTTTGCAACACCCACGGAAAATAGCTCTCAATCCGCACGGCTCTTGATATTTTTTCCATGGTCAACCCCCACTAATGTCCGTCACATCGCCAATGGTGCCCAGTGCATCGTCTGGCAACTCGACGTTTTCCTCTGCTCCGTTTAAAGTCGTATGGCTAATATCAGAAACGTATGGGCGGGACAATAAACGGGACTCAATTTGTGAGATTCTAACAACGATTCCCCGATTTTCGTAACGGCTTGTGGAAACAACTTCGGTTTTTTGCCAACCCTCGTTAAGCTCTGAAAAATACGCCTGAATCGTGGCTTTAATGTCTGAAAGGGCCGTGGAAAACGAATCCGTGCCTGCAAACTTGATGTTAAGGCCAATAGCTATGGCCGACTCTTTCGCCCCCTCGACGGTCACACGGTGGCCAATAGGGGCAATGCCTACGCCTAATTGCTGATACGTCACGGGGTCTATTGCTTCCTGCACCGACTTGACCAGTTCGCCGTTTGGAACTTTGTTCTCGCTCGTCGTGAAGACAATACGGACCGTGCCGCCTCCTTTCCAGACGGGGTAAACCTTCACGCCGCCGACGCCTTGCAATTTCCCGACTTTTTCCTGATAATCGGTAATATTCCCGCCGTACGCCTGCGTTTCGAATGATTTAAGATACCGTTCCCTAAATGCTTCCGTTTCTTCTTCGTCTTCGCCTGGAACGGTCAAAGATACGACGTTTGCCGTCTCCAACCCTCGAACGTAGTCAATCGGAATACAACGGCCCGTTTCCTTGTTCCCGCCGCTTCCCGCCGTCTCACATTGTGCAAGATAGCGGCCATCTTCAAGGCGTTTTGTTACGTAGTAATTAAGATCATCGACGGAAAATCTTGTTCCTGTCGGAATCCTAATGTCCGTCGGCCTTGTCTCAATCGTCACGCTTGCAAAAGTGGCTTCGTACGGCTTTAATCCTCTGTCCTTCGCCCTCTCGATTAGATATTCACGCTCTGCCGTGTCGCCGAACGTGTTTTTTAGGAAAAAATCAAGGGCGGCATACATAAGCATCAATTCCACGGCGGCGGGCTTGGTAGAGTCAAATGCGATTGAGCCTTCCCGCTTGTCAATGTCGTTCGGCATCCTTTGCAGCATCCGCCGTTCAATAACGTCTTCTGTTTCTCGTTCCCACATTTAGATTCTCACTTCCTTCCCTGCGTCGAAATTGCCGAAAATCGTAATAACCTTGAATTTGGCCAAAACATTGCCCCGCTTATCGTGGGACAATTCAAAGGCCGTAGCGTCAATGATACGATCATCCGCAACAAGGGCTTCTTTAATCCGTCTCGGAATCTCTGGCAACACGTACGCAATAGGCTTTCCGAAAAGGTCAGCCAGCTCAACGCCATAATTCCACGAATAAATCGGATATTGATAACGCTCCGTATTAAGGATTTTATAAATGGCCTGTTTAACGGCTTCAATATCATCCGTCATGGTCCCCGTGATTCTTTCGCCGTCAATGTTCATGACGTAGGTTTTTGACGGCCATTTTTCAGCCGTCTGGACCTCTACAACGGCCCCACCAACATTAAGACTTGCATCAGGTACTAACGCCATCTAATCACCTCCATTGCCCGCTAATATTTGTGTGGTCCTTAATACGGGACAACACTACATACTGTTGCCCGCCTGCCTGCCGAATCATCACGACCATTTCACCGACGGCCAAACCGTTGTGGACAATAATCTTTTTCCGCCCCGTGTAGTCGTGGTTATGACTTTCAAAAGCGGGGTCGCCGCTCCCGCCCGCCCTGTTTTCCGTCGTGTGGGATACTGTAATATCCACGGAAAAATCACGAACAAGGTCCGTAAGGATTAAGTATTCCGCCTTCACAATCGTTCTAGGGTCTATCCGTATGGCCAAAGGGCTGGCACTCTCGACGGTTCCCAGAATACAGTCCGAAAGTTTCATGTCGGTGACATTCTGCGCCATGACGGCCTGCAAGGCTTGATATAAGCTTGTATCACTCATTCAGCCAATCCCCCTTTATGTCCAAATCCATTGTATGGGACTGATTCTCGAATCTGTGAGTCACGCTTTCGACTATTGCAAGATGGGCTTTCCCCGTTTCTTCCTTTAAATCGCTGTCGCTAGTGGGAATATTAACGTATAGCATCGAACCGCCCCTAATTCTCAAGTCACCCGCCTGCTTTCTCACTTTCAGCGTTCGGCGAATGTGATTGTAATGCTCCAACAGCTTTTCCGCCATTTGTTGCGGGTCCTGCCCGTTCTTCGGGTTGACGCTTTCAAAATACTGTAAAACGCCCCATTGCTTGCGGGTCTCGGATTTTTCGTAGTCCTGATTTTTAGCTGGCGCATACACAAGCCTGTGGCCGCCGCTACCGTCATCTACTGACAGCTTAATAAGGTTATACACATCTTTGTCCACAGTGCTTGTATATTCAAGGTTTTGGGCCGTTTCGGCATCAATGTACAAATCAGTTTGCAACGCTTCCACGTCTGTTAATTTGAGCTCGCCGCAATCATCGTAAAGGACAAACATCTTTTTTGTGTGAATCATGGTAAGATCCAGCGCATTTTGTGCCATGTCCAATATGGTGGATCCATCTTCCCGCCGTTTGGGAATCTTGTAAGCCGTGTCGGCCATCTCCCCGCATTTGACTTCGAAGTCCTCGGCCAATTCCTTAATGACCTCGGCCGCCGTCTTGTTTTCGTAGGAAAAGGAATCTTTGTTAAGCAAGTAGCGCATTTGGTCATAGGCCCGAACGGTCCAAATTCTTTCCCTATTTCGGGACTTTTTAAAAACGTAGCCATGGAAAAATTGAACGCCGTTCCAAAGCGCATCCACAACGTCGCCATGGTCAATTTTCAATGCATCATCAATTACAACTTTAAAATCAATCTTCCCCGCCGCTCCCTTGCGATGGATCTCCCATTCAAGGCCATCAAGGACGGCGGGAATGGAATAATCCCCCGTCCGCTTGTGCATAATAACGACGGTCAGCCCGTCGCCACCATTGAGTTGGATTAATTCGCTCATAATCTCAGCTTCTTTCCTGCGACGTTCGCCAATGGGTTAGTAATTCCGTTGCTCTTCATTATGTCCCTAAAATTGAGCTTTCCACCGCTCGCTAAGCGGCAAACCTCCCAGACGGTGGCGTTCCTCGTCACGTCCGCTATATTGGGCTGTTCAACGCCGTAGGAAGGGCGGGAATCATTGACAATCAGCCGTTTATTGCCGTTTTCGTCTGTCTCCATGCGAGCCGTCTTGGTCCCGAACGGGCGGTATTGCTTTAATTTAAGAGGACAAGTAACGTCCATGCCGTCCCTTTCGGCATCCTCAACAATGGAATAATCTTCAAGGGTAACTAGAATATTGGTGGAAAACAGAAGGTTGTAACCGCTCATCCGTGAAACGATGAACCTAAACGGCTGTCGCCTTGTCTTCATGCCTTCTAAAATGTCCGTGTAGAAGGAAGAACCTTGGAACGTGAAAGCGTCCTCAACGCCTAAAATGCTTTGTGCAATGCGGTTTCCCGCCATTTTTAAAAAGGAATTGCCAACGCTCTGCCCAAGGCTTCCGATAAGGCTGGAATCATAATCAGCCCACGGATAGCGGGCGTTAGGGAATCTCGCATCGAAGCTGATTTCCGTTAGGCCTGCATCCTTGATCAAGTTCGCTTCGCCCTCGTTAATCAAATTAATTGTTTTATTTTTACCCTTGATTTTCACGGTCATTTTGGCGGGCGGTACTGGAAGCTGCAGCATACCAAGAAAAAAGTAGTACATTAAACGTGCACCTCCCTTGCCGCCATGCTCATACCGTTGTACATTCCTTCCGTCAGACGGTCAATGACGCCATCAAGATCCATGCCGTTATTGATCTGATTTGTGACGCCGCCCATATCAATCGTGACACTAGCGGTTGTATAGCGGTTAATGGCTTCCCTTTCTGCAATTTCTCGCAAATACCTTAAGTCATCTTCGGACGCATCCAAAGCATCCGCGGCCCGTTTCCCTTCGGCGGCGCCATTCCCCGTATTGGTCCCGATTGCATCAAGGGCATCCGAAACCGCTCCATTTGGCGTATATTTTTCGCCACCCATTTCGGGCATCTCAAAATTAAATAGGTTGGCCCCGACTCCATAGCCTTTTCCGGCCATCTCACCAATATCACTGAATTCAAGAGGGTTAATAAGGCGACCTTGGATCTCTTGAACCGCTACCCCCTCCCAAGATACATGATCAAATTTCCCGACCTTGTCCATCCCGGGTATCTTGTTGACAAGATCAATAATCCCGTTAACGGCACTTGCAACCAGTCCCACAATGCTGTTCCAAATCTCGGCAAATAAGTTTTGCACAGCAACAAGCGGGTTGTTCCAGACGCTCCCGAAAAAGTTGACAACTGCAATCACTTGATTCGCAAAAAAAACAAAGATGTTGCGGATTAACGCAAATGCTCCGTAAAAAGCTGCCACAACGATTCCAGTTGCCGAAACGCTTGTCCCGGCAAAATGATTAAACGCTGTCACGCCTAAATATAAGGCTCCGACAATCAACACAATAACAGCAGGGATCCAGAACAGCGGTGACGCAAATAGAGTACCGTTCAAGGCCATCATGGCTCCAGTCACGCCGCCCGTGGCGAATTCCATTGCAATAAGGGCCGCCGTGTCCATGGCGCTCGCAACAGCATGGGCAGCAGTAGCCCCCGCCGCAACTACCATTGTCCCTGCGCTGAAAATTGCCTGTGACGCCATTAACCCGAGGGCCGTACCTACGACTATAGACGCCGTCTTAAAGGCCGTCATATGGCGACTAATAAAGCCATACGCCTTATTAATTCCCCCTGCGTCAGCCATGATGGGCATAAAAGCGGCCGTAGCGGCGTTTTTCATGCTCGTAAGATGGTCGCTCCATTTTCTCGGCATTTGGGCGAACCTTTCTTCGATTTCCTCGGCGTTGCCCATGACAGCGTTTTTAATGATGTCCGCCGTAATTGCCCCCTCTGCCGCCAATTGTTTGAGCTCTCCACGGCTTACGCCCATGGTCCTAGCTATCATATCTTGTAGGATAGGGGCATTTTCCGTAATGCTTCTAAATTCGTCCCCCTGCAGTCGCCCAGATGCTAATGCCTGTTGCAGTTGCAACAGCGCAAACTTTTGATTCTCCGCGCTTGCACCGCCAATGACAAAGAGTTTTTGCAAGCCCTCGACAAATCCCACCGTTTCCCGTGGGTCGGGGAACGCATCCCTAGCATTGACAGACAGGCCAGCCACGGTCTGCGCCATGTCCATGTACGCCCCTCTTGCCCGATTTGCGGAATCCATAATAGCTCCGTTAAGGTAAACAACGTTTTCTTGACTTCCCGCAATCAGCTTTAGACGGGCGTTTATCCCCGCAATTTCGTCGGCCATGCTCACAATGCCAGACATGCCACTGCTAACCATGCTAGCGACGTTTGTAGCGGCGTTGGCCAATACATTCCCCAAAATAAAGCTCTTTACCCCGCTTATGCGGCTTCCCAACGTTTCCATGCTGTTTGCGGCTGCTCTTGTGGCTCCTGCCGTGCCTAACATCCGATTCGCCGTATCCTCCGCCCTATCGCCAATCCTACGCAAGACATCGGAGACACCATCAACCAATTCTATCGTGTCAGTTATTTTTGCCATTTTCTCACCGCCCTTTCGCCGCCTTGTCCATCTCGGCTTTTTCTTTCTTCTTTTGTTTTGTGTACTCGTCGCAAAAAGCGTAGATAACGGCCTGTTCCCATCTCTCCATGGCGAAAAATTCGTGTGGTAAGATGTGAAATTTCACGAACAGAAGATAAAGAATGTTCGTGTCTGGGTCGTTATCCTTGATCAGTTTTTTACCGTTTTAATCTTGTCCGCAAGCTCGGACTTATAGCCTGCGGCCGCATTCACCGCCTCGATAAGGTCAGCGATTTCCCCAGCAGTAAGTAATTCCTTGAGCAGTGCCTCGGCTCCTACCACGCCCCAACTGTCTTGCAGTTCGGCGTCATTGAGGTTCGGGAAAACGACGGCCTGCAGTACCATATCAATCATGGCCTGATTCATGTTCGTTTCTTTTTCGCCCTTGCCAGTCAGCTTGTTAGGCACCGTACGGGTCTGTTTTTCAATGGTGGCCTTGATGTCATCGTAGCTCAGGACTTTAAGCTCCCAAAAAACGGGTTCGCCGTTTTCGTCTTTAATCCGCTTGGACGCCTGATAAAATACCGTCTTATTGACTTCCACCGCATCCCGGTAAAACGCCCTCATGTTTTTAATTTCTTCCATTTTCTTCTCCTATACAAAAAATGAGCCGTGATTTCTCACGGCTCTGTACATCAAGCCTGCATTCCATCCAAAATCTTGAACTTCTCTGGCTGTCTCACGTTTTCGAACGTGAATTTGATACTATCGCTCAGCCAGTCGCCGTCAACATCGAAAGCCGTAATAGTGGCCTCGTCGATGTTGCAGTTTTCCAGCACCATAGAGGACCTACCCGCATTGGAAGTAGGGTCCTCGGTGACGACTTGTAAATCAAAATAGGTATCAACGCCATCGTTCAGGAATTTCAGAATCATATCATCGAACAGGCTCGTGTTTTTATAGATTTCAAGGGTCCCGCTTCCTTTTGCGGAATAGCCCTTATTGCCTTTCATCGTGCGACCGAGAATGGAAACTTCTTTTTTCTCTTTTTCCACCTTCGCTTCGAGCTTTTTGGCTTGAAAAAGAAGGTACCGATTCCCTTCCACAGTGATATAGGCGTTTGCCAACTTTGCGCTGATAACGTCACCTGCCCGCATGGTCTTTAATGCGTCAGTTGCCATTTTCCTTCACCCCCCTTACGCCACGACAACCGTCTGGTAAAGTCGCTTCATGCTCACGACGGTGTCCACGCCGAACTCCCACAGTACGGCACTCTTTTCGTCGCCCTGTACGGGTTTGGCAAGGTCTTCGTCCTTGTAATTCTGGATAGCACCGACCTTTTGATACTGTTCCATGACCTTGCAACCGTCAGCCCACAGCATATCTCGTCCGTCATCGCCATTTCCTACCTTCCCGAGATAGGTCTTGTTAAAGAGTCGTGCGAAATCAATAGCCAAGTTGTCCAAGATTCGGATGTTCTGGTTCAACGAAAAATCCTTGTTCTTCGTCTTTAGGAAGGTGGTGAAAGAATTAATATCTTCGAGGATACAGACATCTCCATTCACATTCCCGCCGACGGGGTCCGTCACGACATGGAACGTTAACAGCCCGTCCCGCTTGCCTTGAATTAGTTCATGCTGTTTCAGTTTGCAAGCAAGATTGAACTCGCCGTTGTAGCGGGTGTTGGTCAAGTCCTGATTGATAGGACAAGACGCTTCGGCTCCAGTGAGCCAGTACACCACGCTTCCCAGTTCTGCGCCTTTGTCCGTGACTTTGTTCGCCTTATTGACGTTAATGACGCCCTCAAAGTCAGGTTTTTCGGCACCGTAGAGGACGACTTGGAACTTCACGCCTTCGTCATCCCGCATCCTCTTTACAAAGGCCATCATAAGGGCCTGAACCTTGTTATCACTGCCAGCATAACCAAGCGTGTTAAAGTAGTACGGTTCAATCAAGGAAAGATACTCCTGATAGTCCGCTACAGTCACGTCCTCTCCGTTAGTGCCGCCAGTGAGCTTCACGGCTGCAGCAGTTTCGAGTTCTCCCATCTTCTTGAATACAATATAGTCGTTGTCTTCAAGGTCCTCAGCCTTCGCCACGCTCTGTTTATCCACGACCTTCAGGACGCCGTCAGTCGTAATGTATGTATACACAATCTTATTGCCGTCAACGTCGGGATCGTCCATCACGCCAATGCTCAAATCGTTACCCCTCACGCCTGCATATTTGGCATCTCCTAGGGTGCAAGACGCTTTGACGCCGTTACTATTAAGGCGGTAAAAATACCCCGTTTTAAGGTTGATAAAGAGGTCACGCAAGCCAGCCATCTTGTCGTGTCCATAGTCATAACCAAAAATGGCCCGACTGTTTTTCTGGAACTCTCCAGAATCGACTCGGAAAATTTCGCCGCTCGGACCCCAGTCAAGATCCAAGGCCATAGTTCCGTACCCTCTATCAGCAATGGAAGCCTCCGCACGGACTTTGGATACAAAGTTTATGTAAGTCCCTGGCAGTTCCTTGTTCTGGAAAAGCCAAGTTCCTCCGCCTAATGCCATTTATAGCACCTCCTACGCATTTACGGAACGTTCCACTTTGTGGGACATTTCCGCTTTGATAATCGCTTCTACTTCTCTTTCACTGTAGAACTTTCCGTCTTCGAGGACGGACCAAAGGATGTTTTTATACGGCTCCCATTTCTCTGCCGCTACGATCGTGCGGGCATCCATCTTTTTCCCATCAGTCTTCTTCGTCATGCTCTCACTCCTTTTTAGGGTTGACTTTCAAGCTCTCCATTTTCGGCTCTTTTGCCGTCTGGACTGTCTGCCATTTGTAGGTAACAAAAAAATGCAATACCCCGTCAGTGACTCGATAGTGCATCTCGCTCCCCATCACCATTTGCCCGCCCGCCTTGATAAAATCAAGGGCAAAAAACAGCGTCTCCGCTACGTCGATGATTTCGTCCTGCAAGTCCTTAATTTCGCCCCGCTCATTGAGGATGTACCAAATATCCAAGCCCATGGAATATTGGAATCGGTTAAGGGCAAGTCGTTCTATTTCTACATCATCTAACAGCTTGATACGCCATAGGGGGAACGACAGTTTAGGGCCTACGTCGTTAATCATGACGGCGCAAGGCTCCACCGTTCTCACGGCTTCCGCTACCCCGTCCAAGATTTCCGCCATCATTGCCATCAATCAGTCACCCCCCTTGCGATTTCTCGCAACGCCTTTTTAATGGCTACGTTTCTGGCCTTTTTCACGGCTTGCACGGCCTTTTCCCGCATATTCAGGCCATCCACCCACGTTTTGGATAGCGCCTTTCCCAAAAGCGGGACGTAGCGGCCACGCTGTTGCCTATGACCATCATTAACGTAGGAAGCGTATGAAGCAGTGTTCCCAACAGTCACGGACACGCTTCTAGTCGTCTGTGAGCGGTCCACAACTTGCCATGACCGCCTCATATGCTCCGTATTGCTTCGATAAGTGATTCCCGTCTTTGGGTCCTTTCTCTTGAGCCTTTGGCCGACGGGCGTATTCTGTTTTGCCGTCCTTAAATAGGCGTTCCCCATCGTGTCCACGGCCTTAACCATGGCTTCATGGGCTTCCCCATCGGTCAGCGTCCTGCAGTTTTTCACAAGCCTCATCATGCCGCTAGTGGTCAGCTTTACATCAGCCATTTTCGCTATCTCCGTACACGTCACGGGCTTCCAATGCGATTTCCGCATGGCTTCCGTACACTGCCGAAAAGCTTGCCGATTTGAAATGCAAGGTACGGCCAAAATGCTCAACGTCAACCTTCGCCCCTGCGGGGATCACGATTTCAGGGCTGAAAAACAGCTTCACGTCTTCCGCCATTGCGGGGACTCCATCCACCATGACGACTTGACGGCGGCCATAAGACAGACGGCACGGAAAAGGTTCGGACTCCGTTTCAACCGCTTCTAAAACGCCGTTCTTCCCTTCCCGCACGTCCTCAACAATAGCCACGGCCATATCTCGATACAGGGACTCAATAGCAGCCGTTACCAATGGATTTTCCGAAAGCACACCAAATCACGCTCCTTTGTCAGCTCTTCGGCCATCTCTTCCAACAGCTCCTCGGGGGTTTTGCCGTCAAGCTCCACTTTGGTGTCGCCTTCCTGAATGGATTTGGCCACGGACAACGCAGAATCGCCTAGGAGCGTTTTTTTAGAAAGACGAATATATTTCCCTGCGACCACCTGAATAATCCACTCGTATAGCCCGCTAGGAACGTCCGTGACATTGCAAAAATTCTTAACATGCGCTACTTCCGCATCCGCCATGATTTTTAAAATCTCAAGGCTTTCGTCAACCTCAACGCCCGTTAATGCTGTCACCAGTCTTGCGGCTTCTCCTGCGATGTCCATGGCCATTCCTCCTATTCCTTTTTGCCCCGCTTTTTGGGCTTTTCTTCTTCGGTTTCGCTTGTTTCCTCAGCTTCTTCCGTTTCGGTGACTTCCTCGGCGGCTACCCTCGGTTCTTCGTCCTTCTTTTCGTTCACAGGTTCAAATCCTGCGAAAACCAAATCTGCAACACGTTCAGCCGTGTCGGCGTACTGTACTTCGTTAAGCCTGATTAATTTCACTCTTTGCATTGCAACCTCCAGTTAAGCTCCAATGTTAACCCACAGTTTCGGCATTTGATTAACAGGAATCCACAAATCATGGAATTTTCGATAGTCGATTTTCCACGCATCCGCCTTTTGGTTGGTATCGGGGTCAAAGATTCTCACCTTGTCAGTCTTGGATACTGCGATAGGAAGGTCTCTAGGAATGATAATCCAGTTAATATCCTTTGCAGCATCATCAGCCTTGAACCCGCCTTTTTCCTGCTCACTCGTCGTTCCGTCGTTAAAGACATAGGCCGTTTTCATTCGTGCGGACGGAACGCCAAGAATGGGAACGTCATTAAACGTAGAAACCTTGTTCTTGATTTTTCCCGCACCAAATTCGGACATGTTGATGTACCGATTAATGCCCTTCGCATTGTTCAGGATTCTTCTGGACTTCGTGGACATGATGATAACAAGGGCGGTGCTTTCGCCTGCAACGTCCTGAATGTTGCAAATGTCTTCGTCCAATTTTTCAAGAATGGTAGCGGCATCGAGCGTAAATCCTTCCAGTACTCTTCCTTCTGCTTTGGCAAGGGCCGCAATTCTGGAATAGCGGTAGGAATCTATTTCAGGAATCACCTGCTCTTTCTGAAAGGTCCCAAGTACAGTGCCAGCATTGGCAATAAAATTGGACTCATTTACATCCATCGCATCGAGGTGAAAAGTGCGACCACGGTCCTGCGTCATCGTGTAGTCACGATATTTCAACGTCACGGAACCCTGATTGAATCCTTTGTCACGGTCATATTTTGCAAGGCCAGTGGTAGAGATCTCTGGCATCCTCACCGTGTCCCCACCGTTATAGATAACGTTTCTTGCGTTCGCTTCCATCCATGCGGACGTTGCTCCTACGCTTACTTGTTCGTCAAGCTTCGTTTGGAAAATCTTTGCCATTTCGATGGTGTTAATGCTCATTCTTCATCTTCCTTTCTTACAGTCCGAGGGCTTCCCCGATTTCCTTCGCAATGTCGGCCCCGCCCTCAGATTCTTTCCCGCCTGGGTTCCCAGGTTGTAAGCCGTCAATCTTCGTTTCCTCGAACAGATAGCCGTCAGAGTCCTTCAATGCCTTGAGCTGCTCTTCAAGCCCGCTCACGGTCCCATCTTCATTGAGCTTCAACTTTGTCCCATCCAACAGCGCACGCACAGCCTTTGGATTTCTCGCCTTTGCGGCGGCCACGGCCATGTCTACGGTGCTGTCCAATTTAATTTTGTCAAGGTCAGCTTTATACTGCGCTTCCCGCTCTTTAGCTGCCTTCTTGATGGCGTCAAGTTGGGCGGACAGCTCCTCGTTGTCCCTGTTCGCCTTACGCAGCTTGTCCAATTCACCGCCCATGGTTTCCTTCTCGGCCTTTGCGGCCTTGAGTTCTTCCAGTTTGGCGTTAAATTGGGACTTCGCAACAAAGTTCTTCCCAAGGTCATTCACGATTGCTTCTGCCTGCTCGTCCGTCAGCCCAAGGGCCTTCAATTCGTCTTTGGTCATTGTTCTTACTCCTCTTGCTTCGCTTGATTTTCGTCGGCCACTCCCGACGTTGCAGTCCTGTTCTTTTTCGCCTGCAGTGCCGAAAAGGCAATATAAAAAGCAGTCCTTGCGGACTTCCCTTTACTCTTCTCTTTCGCTCTCTTCTAGGAGCTTATAAAATTCCTCGTAACTCTTTCGGGCCGTTTCTGGGGCCTGCTCCGTGAGCTTGTAACGATGTTCCTTAGTGTCGTAAAAATACCACTCGTCCTTGTCCATAAAATGCGGGATGTCATTGATTTCCATCCTTAATCAGTCCTTTCCGTTTTAGCCATTCGTTCATGGCCTTTCCTAGCTCGTTAGGTTCTCCGAGTTGGCTGTTCGCAAACACTTCGGCGAAAAACTCAGCATCGTTCGTGCGCCCGTAGCGTGATAGGTTTTTCAGCAACTCAAATTCCTCACTGTTCTTTTTGGCTATGGCTACGATTTCATCAACGATTTTCTTTTTTGTCCATTTGCTAATGTTGTCGTACCATCTAAACCTTGCTTTTGCCGTCTTCTTTTTCATGTCAAGGAAAGCCGTCGGAGCTTCCGTTGTCCATCCCTGCGCCTTCATTTCCTCAGCTATAATCATATTTTCTAGGAGGTGCCCGTACTCGTGAGTAACGTTGTAGAATAGGGCGTTGTCAGCGGAGCACGGCATACTCCAGAAGGATTCCACAGCCTTTTTACTGCTTTCAAGGAACCATTCTTTGGTTTTGTCGTAAAAGCCTCGATTTAGATTCAAAATCTCTTCAATCGGATTGGTTGTATAGCCCCAGACAGAAGCAATAACATGGCTTTTTCTATCCGTATCAATCTCAACGGTTGCCGCCTTGATGGCTCCAAACCTTTCATCAAGCCATTTAAGCTGTCCCAAGCATGGCTCCACAATGTCGTGCGTCAGCTTGTTTAGCACTTCATCAGTTACGCCCTTGAATCCGATTGAAATAGCAATAGCCTTGATTCTCTCTTTGGGGTCCTTCGGTAAGGGCGGTTCCTCCTTCGGCTTCTTCTTTTTCGGAGGCTTTCCAAGATATTTCTCGGCCCACTGGTCGTACGTCAGTTTGCTTTCGACGAACTCGGTTTTGCGGTCGCTCCTTGCAGCCCTTGTCCCCCCTTCGTCAGCGACTTCCGTCACCTCGGGGATATACGGAACCGTCGTGGACCTGCACCACGGGTGAAAAGGTGGCATGGTCACGCCTGGAACTGCGTCCTTGACGTTGTAACGCTTGCCATCTAGCTCCCTGCATATCTCACTGGTTCGATTGTCCAGCGTGGCCAGTATCTCGTATTCATCGACGCCAGTTCTTTGATAGGACTCTAGAATAGCCTTCTCCGTGACGTGGGCCGTTTCCGTTTCCACTAGCCTTCTAGCATTGTTGTAAGCGACGTTAAACCGTTTCGCAAGGCGCTCACTCATTCCGTCAACGCCTTCCTGCAGCATCATGGACTGGGTCAGTTCTCTTTTAATGGTCCCTGCTAGCTCCTTGCGGTTCTGCCAGATTCTTTCTGAAAAGTCCCGTCCGTCAGCGGCCCAACGCTCTTTTACTGCCTGTTCTACCTTGTCGGTGGGTAGCCTTGCAAACGGCTCAAACCTTCCCTTCGCCTTATACGTCTCATACGCCGCCTTGTAATGCGTGTCCTCATACGTCTCTTTGAGCATATCAGCAGTCTTGACATCCAACTGCTTCCCTGCCTTTTCCGCATAGAACGCCGTCCTAATCCATAGCTCCTGCGCCCTCGTGAGCCTTTGACGGATGGAAGCATTTTCTAAGGTCTGAATAACGGTCTTGTCGAACTCCTCAGTCAAGGCCAGTTCCCTGTACGTCTTCAAGTCCATTTTAAATGCTTTTAGCTCTTTGGCATCAAGGATTCTCCTTGCATCCGCTAGGCTGATTCCATTCACGCTTGCGAACCTCGCATACCATCCTGCCACTTCCTTCTGGCACTGGCGCAAGGCATCGCCGTATACCTCTTTTAGCATCTCTGAGCAATCGTCAGCCCGCTTCATTTCCAAGGCTTTGAGCCGCTCAAATCGCTCAGCCCAATAATTGTCCATGGTCATTCACCCTTCGGGAACTGGTCCATTCCTTCCATGGCTTCCGCCCGCTCTTTTTGGACTCTCTCCAGTTCTTTGGCCGTGTCGGTCGTCCACGGATGATTAGATATAATGGTTTCATCGCTCAGGATTCCGACGGAGTTCCTGCAGTTGGCAATGGTCTCCGCTTCGTTCGTCAGCATATCACGGTTAAATACAAATTCCACTTTGCTTGTGGCCTTGATTCCCTTCGCCGCTAGATATGTGTCCACAAAGCCCATCAGACGACGCAAGGACGCTTTGAATTGCGTTTCCATTTGGTTGGCGTCTAAATCAATATCGCTGTAAGCGGCTTGTATGTTCATCTGGTTCGCCGTCCCGCTCGTAAATCTCTCATCCTTTGCATCGAAGCCACGCCCATTTTCTATTATTGCCCGTTTAAGGAGGTTTTGAATCAGCTGAAAATTCTCGGGGTTGACTTCAACGTGCAATGCCTCAACTCCGCCATTCTGCCCATCGTCACGTCTAATCTTGACGGCTCCGTAGGTCATCAGGTTGCGCCTGAACTCTCCAAGATCCTCCCCGTCGTAGTTATACAGGACTAGGACCGTGTTTCTGATGTCCTCACTCGTCGTGTCAGCGAACCAACTTGTAAGCTGATTCAAAGCGTCCTGCAAGCATTTCACTTTGCAGATTAACGGCTGTTCCTGCCTATTCCGTTTAAACGCCACCAACGGGACCTCCCGCCAGTTCATTGGCTTGCCATCGACGGTCAAATAGGTTGCATCAGTCTTTTCGCTATCTGGGATTAACCTTTGATTGTCGTAGACGTAATATTGGATTCCGTTTTTCGTGTAATACTCGGCCTTGTACACCGTCTCGGGGGTCCTGCCACGATAGACGGTTACAGGATAAACGTAAAGGGCCGCATCGAGAGTTTTGTGTTCCTCGTCGGCCCAGAATGGCAACACCCTGTCCCCCCGCAGCATTTTCACTCTTAATTTGCCGTCAGCCCCGACATACACGAATTGCCACGCCACGCCGCAATTAATGGAGTTTTCTCCAGTGGCCTGCATTGTTTCCCAATAGTCGTCCGTAAAAATCTCATCAAGGGCCTTCGTGTATCCGTCGTCCTTGCCTTCTGTCTTAATCTCAACGGGGCGCCCAAGTAAATAGTTGTTCTTCTGGTCCACCAAAATGCCGTACTGATTATCCATAATCTTGAAGTTTGGGAGGTTATGAACATCGACGGGATTCCCATTGGGTCCGATTGCCCTACGGCTCTTCTGCTCAATGTCTTGACGGTCGGAGTAGTACGCAAGCCCAGTGATCATGTCTTTTCGTTGCTTACCGTCCCACCATCTTTTCAATTCCTCTTCGAGAAATTCCAATTCATTCATGCCGCTCTGCGCTCCATTGCGAACAATGGCGTCAAAGACGGCGTTAAGCGTATTGTAAATAAACATTTTTCCCTCACTTAAACGAATAGCCGTCTTCCCTCACGGCGTCCATGATAGCGTACCGCATAGCATCCATAAGGTGGTTGTTGAAGTCCTCAGGGCGGTTAATCGTCTCTCCTGTCTTCTTGTCCTTGTCCCAACAGTAAGTGCTGATTTCCGTAAGGAAGGAAGCGCATCGTGGATGAACAACGACGTGAAAGTCCTGAATCCTCTGAATGCCGTGATTGACTGAGTCCTTGCCCTTTCTGCTCGGCGTGACTCGCCTAATCCCATCTCCTCGTAGTTCTGCGATTGATTTAGGCTCTGCGCTATCAGCTACGATTCTTTCCTTTGCGTATCCACGTTCTTTGATTTTGTCCGCTATTTGGTGATTCGTAAGTCCACACTCGTAAATTTCGTCAAAGACGAAAATAGCCTTTGCGCCGACATCAACCAAGCCACAAAAAAGGGCTGTTGGATCATTTGTGTACCCAAAATCAAGTCCAAATGCGGACCGCACGCCAGACCGCTTCCTCACTTCGTCGATGTTGAATATCCGTTCTTCCCAGTTGTCGAATACGATTCCTTCGGTTAGTCCCCAGTCGCCGAGTCCTGCCACTTTGTAGCGCCTTGGGTTCTTCTTCATCGCCTCGAATAGGGCAAGGTCGGAGTCCGATAAAAATTCGTTCATCATGTAATTCGTGGTGGCTGTGAACAGATTTTCGCTGGGCTCAGCGTCAAAAAACCTTTTCTTGAGCCAATGCCGCTCGCTCCACGGGTTGAACGTGATTGTAATCTGGGTAAACAGGCCCTCAGGCAATTGCCCACGAATTGACTCATCTAGTCGGTCGAAAGCTTCCTCGTCAGTGACTTCGTACGCTTCTTCAAGCCACATCCAGCAGAGGACCCCTTTCGGTACACTGATTGACGTGATTTTCAGCGGATCATCCAGCCCGACGAATAAAATCCTCTGTCCTGTCGGAGTGTAGATAAGCTCTAGAGGACTTTTCGTGACTTTCCAATATCGCTCTACCCCTAGACGACGAATTGCCCAACATAGGTCGGAAAAACAGCTGTTTTGAAGTGTTCTATAGACTTTCCGCACCACCAGTAAATTGGCGTCTGGATACTTCATCAAATTAAAAATGAACCACAAGGCCGCCGTCTTACTCTTCTTGCTCGCTCGGCTCCCTTTCACGACTCGATACCGCCCCTTGAATCGCCAGAACGCTCCATAATGCTTTCCTACAATGTCTGGCATAAATATCTGTTTCCCCGTCTTCATTCTTCAATCTCGCTTTCCCCGACGAACACGGGAACATCAGAAATCTCTACGGTGGCGGTTGGATTGTCGCTCTGGCCGAGGTAGTTCTTCCCGAGGAAAATGGCCATGGCAGGACTCTTGTCCGCAAGATGGAATTGCTTTCTCCGTAGCGAAACATGCCCCAACGCTCTTTTTTCCCTGAAAACTTTGCAGAAAGTTTTGCCGTAAATCCTTCTGCACCATTTATTGAGTGTGTGCGGTTGGACGTCCAACACCAAACAGATCTCTTCTTCCGTTGCCTGTATGCTGCACATCGCCTCGAACTGTGCTTGACTGATGGTCTTTTCAGGTCTTCCCATTTTCTTCTTTTCCGCCATCCCCCTCACCTTTCTTCCACTTCGCACTTAATATCTTTGGTGTGCAATTTCCCCACTCCACTTTGTGATGGATTCTGTAATGCTTATCGCCCATCATGAACAGCTTTACGCACGACGGTGAAAATATGACGGAGTAAAACGATTTGACGTACGTCCCATTGTCTAGATACGTCCCAGTCATTCCGCCTTTATTTGATTGCGTTTGTAACTGATTAAGCATGAAGTCCATAGGCGTTAGTATTAACTTTCCCTGCTGCCCAAGAAGCGTATATGTATTGACATCTTCATTAACTCTCCCGACAAAATCAAAGCGCTTCTCGCTATCGCAGAAAAAAGAATTCATGGCTTTCCTTAATAGCCGTTTTTTTACGTTCCCACCGTCTTTTCCGCCTATGTAATCGCCACCTTGTGCGAACGCCACCGTCAACGCTCCAGAATCGTCTAGAAAATCAAGCATCGCCGTGAATATGGAATTGATGTTCCTCAGGCTTTTACTGACCAGTCGCCCGTCCTCCATGTATCTGTGCGAAAAAGATGTGTAATCATCGTCGAGTTCCAGAAAATAGCGGTATCCACGTTCTTTCGCAATGTCCCAGCACGCATTTCTTGCATATACAATTGTCCGCCTATCCTCGAACGTGTCAGCTGTGTCAAACGTCTTCGAGATAGCCAGCTTATCGAACATCACGACTTTTTCCCGTCCAAAATTTTGGTAATAACGCTCCGCCGTTTCGTCCTCATTGTCAATTACAATTAACCAGTCTCCGCTATAGCCAAGTGATTTCAGCGTTTTCAGCGTGTGTACGCTGTCTGGCCTCCCGTGGCTAAGGATAAACACGACAAATCTTCTATTCCCCTTCATTTAGATCAATCTCCAACGCTTCTTTGAGCTTCGCATATCCGTTTGCAATTGCATCTTCATAATCAATAATGACCAACGCCGACCGTTCCATTAAATCCTGCATGGCCTGTGTTGCTCCTGCATAGTACTCAGCTACGTGCCGATAATTGAACTTTAGGTGCCGCATTGCCGCTTTTCGCAAAAACTGCCGTTCTTCTTCGGTTATCCCTTCAGCATTGTCAATTTCTTCTAGAAGCTCATTCGTTTTCGTCGTATCAACCAAGTCACTAAGCATTGGACTGGCCCCTGTCACCTCGTATTGTGGAACGTTTACCTTCGTTGTGTATGGTTCGTCCCCCCCCGATGGACATTCATCCAAGTCGAATCCAAACTCACCCATGTTGATTCCAGTTATCGCTTCCAATTCTTCCCGCAATAACTCGTCATCCCACGAAGCGAACTCGCTTGTCTTATTATCAGCAAGCCTAAAGGCCCTTGCCTGCTCTTCCGTCAGGTCCTTCGCTACGATACACGGAGCTTCTTTCATGCCCAACTTTTTGGCTGCCTTCAATCTCGTATGGCCTGCAATGATCACGCCGTTCTTGTCGACTACAATCGGGACTTTAAACCCAAACTCCTGTATAGATTTTGCCACTTTGTCCACGGCATCGTCGTTGTACCTAGGGTTGTTCTCGTATGGCTTAATCTCGGATAGCTTTAAATTCACAATATCCATTTCCCTCTCCTTCCTATCCATCCTCCATCCATTTTTGGGCAAGAAAAAGCCCCCGATTTCTCGGGGGTTCTTCCTTCGTATGAATTTCCAGGAGGGAGGTTTGGACACATCTACCCTTTCGTCCACGTTATTATTGTACCATGTTTTTCCCTCAATTCCTGTTTAAAAAAGTTGTGAACTATGTGTGAAGTTGGAACTCGTAAAACACAAACATATTTTTATACAGGCAAAATCATGTCCGCAAGATTAATCATTGCCTTTCTGTATTCTGACCGCACCCGCCCGACGTTTCCGCCGTCCCCCATTTTTAGGGCCACGGCTTGCCATGATAACCGCTCCATGCCACGGCTCTTTACTATCTCTTGCTGCCCCTTCGGAAGTGCTTCCACGGACCTGTCAATTCTCTCTAGCAGGCTACAAACGTGGGCGTACTCAATGCGCTTGTTCGCTAACCGCTTTTCTTCCCGTTCTTTCTCGTCGCAATATGCTTCTTGTGGGCTAGGTTTTTCCCACGTTCCATCACTCCCCCCACTCCAACCGTATTTAGTTGTCTTCGCCACTGGCAGTTGATTCAACACCTCTTCGATTTCGGCCATTTCAGACTCAAGGTTAGTCTTTCTTACCGCCAAGGCATTGTACCGTTTTAAGTAATCATCCACGATTGTAAAATATGCATCATTCCACATTAACCGTCGTCCCGCCTTCCCGCTATTTCTCGCTGTAAGTCCATCATTGCATCATCAAACCGCTTCAATCTCTTTTCGCCGAAACCAAATTCCAAACGCAATATTTCCTTGCATTCCTCAATTCCGAGGTCGAACACTTGTTTAGAATATTCAAACATCCACGCCCTAAACTTTGGCACCGGCATCTTTTGAAGCTCTTTAACTTCTTGCCGTGCAAGTGGATTCGTCTTCCTCGTTTCCATCGTTCCTACCTTCTAACGCCTTAACTCTTTGCCGTGCGTCCTCACATTGATTGTCCAGCCAACTGATGATGTCGCTCATTTCTCGATTGGCCCTCCTCAGCTTGCCATTGTACTCCTTTAGCTCCTTGACTCTCTGCGCAAGGGCCGCACTGTATCTTTTCGCCCTTGAAAGCTCTCCTTTCAAGCCGTCAATTTCTTTTATCTGCTGTTCAGCAATTAAAAATTGTTTGCTCAAATCACTCTGCAGCGCCACAATATGCGCCCACTGTGATTCCAATTCTTCTGGTGGGTCTGGTCTTACGAACATTTCCGCATCTCCCTTTCGATTTCCTGTTCTGCTCTAATCAATGTATCATGCCATTTTGTGATTTCTTTAGGTCTGTAAACTGAGTCTTTTTCTTCGGCTACGCCCCATTTTCCATTTTGCACGTCCCTATAAATCATGAAATTCGTTCCTACAACTCGGTAACATGCAAACGTTTGCTCAATCTTCATTATGCCTCCTCGGACTATTTCCCTGTACTCCCGAACCCGCTTTCGCCCCGCTCAGTGTCCCTAACTTCGTCGGGAAATTCGTCGTAGACTACGACCAGATTAACGGGTTCATTGAAATAAATCTGTGCGATTCTATCGCCTATGTGGATGTCACTGTCAGGAAGATACGAACGGAAGTCCCTCTCAAGGTTAATTGCTCGGTAGATCGCACAGACTTCGCCCCGATAATCGCTATCAATCAAGCCTTGACCGTTCGCCATGATAAGGTCCGTCTTTAGTCCCATGCTGCTCCTTGGAATAATGGTAGCGAAAACGCCTTCAGGCATCGCAAGGGCAAAACCGAGTGGGATTTTATACGTCTTCCCATTAAAAACAAGCGTATCCATCCTTGCGTAGCAGTCCCAAGCTGCTGCCCCTGCCGATTTCTTTTCGGGGATTTTTCCGCCATGCATGGGCTTGATGTAGACGACGGGCTTTCTTTCCGTCGCACCCAAAGCCCCAATACTCCAATCGCCGGGAGTTCCATCGGTGAAATACCTGTAACATATAAATTGAATGGCACAATCATCACAATCCATGCTTAGGCAATGCTCCTTAATCATTCGCACAGCCGCAAGGGCTTCTTTGTTTTCCTCGTTCATTTCTCGTCCTCCAAATGCTCAATCATCCGATTCAGATATTCACGGGCCTTCTTGAGGTCCTCGACACCATTCTTTTTTGGGTATCGATATAAATATTTGAAAACGTTACCTTCGCAAAATGCAAGGAAAGTGTCCCCTTGGTTCTTTACGAATCTCTTGATTAATCCAAGGGATTCCCCGCAGTCACGCCAAGTGTAGCGGTCAGGGAGGTGAATCATGTCGGGAACCGTTTGAGGCTTTTCTTTCTCGTTTTGGTCCTTGTTTTGCCCCTTGTCTTCCTCATTGAACATTGCCCTCCACTGGTTCATATTCCACATACTCGGAAACGCCGCAGTTTTCATAAATGCCAAAATCTTTTTCGTATATTTCCCATCTGCGTTTCCCTTGTCGACCTTATCTAGCAACCGTTTCCCCGTTTTGCCCACACATTCAGGATACGCTTGGTCAGCGAACGGGCCTCCGTCGTCTAGCACCTCAATCACGCATTCCCCATAGCGTGTGCGCATCGGGCAGTAGTACTTGCACTCTCGATCTCCACATTCGTACTTAATATCAATCAACGCACATTCAATCCTCGCAATGTCCTTCATTTCTCGTTCCTCCCAGCTTCCCATTCCCTGTACAGCCTAAACCACTCGTGGGCGTCCATCGTCACTTTCCATTTCGTGTTGTTTTTTCGATGGAAGACTACAGGAATGTTTCCCGTAGTCTTTCCCGAGTCCCTAACCGCCTGTGCCAGCGCATCGTCAATATTAAGATGTTCAACCCTTTTCACCTCGATATGGACGCCTGGAAGTCCCACCACGTCGGCAGTTCCTTCTGGACTATTCCCACAAAATTGGCCGGACCGCCTAGCTTCGTAGCCTTCTGCGCGGCATAAGCGGGCCACCTCTAATTCCCCTTTCTTCCCCTTTTTCTTTCCGTTGATCAATGATTTCACCGTCCTTCTAAAAAAGCGACATATGTGTATCAGCAATTCGAATTATTTTGCTAAGTCTTTCTTTATCCCAGTTGCTGCACCTTACCTGATAATACTGGCCATGTTTTACCATGAAAGTATTAGGGACTTTAGGCGGAAGGGCCCAGTAGAATTCTTGCGGGATCGGCGCGTTTTCTTCCTCTGCTTTACTGATCAGCTGTTTTTTATAGTAAATGATGTGGTTCCTGATTATGTTCATGTTGGCGCCATCCGTCCAGAAGGGATCGCTGCATCCATGCTCAGCGATCCAATCCCACATCTTGTACTCATTCCGGATTTCGGCTATCTCATCCCACATATGGTTCTCCGCCTCCCAGCTCAGTACTTCTGTCATTTTTTGACTACCTTCTTGGCAAAATCGTTGATGTACCACAAAAAGGTCGGGAGAGTCACGTTAGGATACCGATGGCCCTCGTAGTAACTCCGGCCGGATGTTACGTGACCATTCCGATCGCATTTGAAGACCATGAATTCATACCCGGCATCTGGCGTCCACCGCAGGTCCGCTTTGTAGTTCTGCCGTCCCACCAAAATCTGGGCGGTCAGGAAATCACCGATATAGGCACCCAGCTCGTGTCTGAACCATCTCCCCCGGGCCAGCATCTCATCCGGGACATCATAATGGCCGCCCCACATATCCACGATTTCCAGGCGCCCGATTTTCTTACCTCGGTATATCGAGATAGGATACGTTTGATTCGTCATTTTCCCTCAGTCTCCTCGTATTTATGCTTGCACGTCGCTCCACAAAAGTAGAGGTTGTGCCCATGCCGGACCATGATGTAGGGATACCGTCCAATCGGTGGGATCCGGAAAATCTTGCCGCACCGGCAGCACACCCGCTGCCGGTGGTAGAAGTCCTTGAGGCCCTCATGCATGACCATCGCTGTCGCCTCCTTTATTCGTCCTTAATGGTGATGAGCATCACTACGTTTTCGTTCTTATGGTTATCAGAATGGAATCTCTTCGTCGAACTGCATTTCAGTTCCAAAGCTACCCATGGGGCCAGCTTCCTTCTGCTGGCCGCCTTTCGGGCTGCTGTCTTTCTTCCTGTCGATGAACTCGACACGGTCAGCAATTACTTCCGTAATCCAGCGTTTTTGGCCATCCCTTCCGTCGTACGAGCGGATTTGGAGCCGACCTTCCACTAAGGCCCTTTCGCCTTTGCCAAGATACGTAGAACAGAGGTCAGCTGTTTTTCCCCACGCTACGATGTTGATAAAATCAGCTTCCTTTTTTTCGTCCCGCCCCATGAAAGGACGGTCAACTGCCAGCGTAAATGTGCAAACGCTCTTGTCTGCGGGGGTCTTTCTGATTTCTGGGTCTTTCGTCAGCCTTCCCAATAACATGATTCTGTTCATCGTTATTCACGCTCCTACTCACTTTATTTCGGTTTAATTGTTCAAGCCTCTTTATACCAGTTTCCGTTTTTCTCTTCTCACAAACGAAATTTGGAAGTCCTATAGGCATTCGTTGTATAGCCATCGTCCCCTTGCGGCCCACTCCATTACTTTTTTGATTCTCTCCCGCTCTTCTTCCGTGTCATGGATATTCACGCTTCAACCTCCCTAAATCTAATATCGTCCCTCTTGCAACGGATTTTTATTTTTCCTTTCCCAGAAAAGAGTTGGACGTAAAAATCATTTCTCGCCGCTTGAAAGTTTGGAAGCACGACCAAGACAACTATTTTCGGATCATCAAAGGCATCTCCACGAAGACGGCCCTTCAATCCTATCCAACCCCTTTCCCCGCTTGTAAGAGGCGTCTGAACCTCGGTGACATCATCGACCGCAATGAACACTTCCTCGCCCCCGTCAGGGAAAATCAGCAGGACCGAAACAGGCCGAATCTTGTGACATTCATTCCCCCATTTCATCCTCATTCGTTCGCCCTCCAGTCTTCTCCAATCACAGGAACAGCCATCGCCATTCCCATGATTCTTGACGCTATCCGTTCTCCTGTCACCGTATCCCCGTTTGCCGCTAGGTGCGCGGCCAACTCCTGCAGTGAATAGTTGCTTGTGAAAATGGTTTGGAGCTTATTCGAGTAACGATAATTGACTAGCTCCATCAGCTGCTCCGCAACCCAAGCCGTCGCCCTTTCTGCTCCTATATCGTCCAAGATCAATAAATCCGCTTCCTTCGCCACCTTCGACGGGTCTTCCGTGCTCTCGTCGTGATAGGCAGCACGATATTTCGCTAGCAGTTCAGGAACGAAAACAAACATCGTAGGAGTGCCGCCAGTAAGCCGCTCCTTCGCAATCAGGTAGGCAAGCATGGTTTTTCCCGTCCCTTTCGGGCCATAGAGGTAAATCCCGCCCTTCCATCCTCCTCCGACGGTTTGGGTAATCGCCTTTGCTTGCGCAAGCCCTTCCGTGCGTGCCTTGTAGTCATCCCAATCAAGGCCATCAAGGTAAGGCGGTAGGCCCGCCCCTTGCATTAAGCGGTCAATCCGTTCTTGCTTGCGCCTGGCCTTCTCGACCTTGCACATCGTCATGACGGTTCTTTCCCCGCACGCATCTTTGACGTATCGGGGATAGAATCCCCGTGTGGGCTGTCCGCAATGGATTCCATCACAATCACGGCATGTCGCTTGCTTTGCCGCTATCTCCTCTTGCATACTGGGGCAAGATTTCTCGCAAGATTCTTTGACGCTTGCGCTCGACAGCTTCCGATATATCATCGGACAGCTTGATTTTAGGAACGCCAACGTTTGCTCGCTGATTCCCATTCTTCCCTTCCTCCTTCCAGTTCCGCAAGATAGCACTGATGTAATGGATCGTCCGTGCATTTCTTTTAACGGCTTCCTTTGTGGCCGAAATAAAATCTTCTGCCCCATATTCTTCAATAAGACTAATAACATTTTCTTTTTCACTGATACTGGATATGGGATGTATCTGATTTTCAAAAATGGTAACGGCTTCTATTTGAGAATCATTAAAAGAATCTTTTCTTTCTTTTTCTCTGTTATTATTTACTCTGTTATTATTTACTCTGAGTATAGGAAAACTATTTTCTGGGTCTGGGGTCGAACCCCGAAAACTATTTTCTGGGTCTGGGACTGAAAAAATTGTGTAGTTCGGGGCTTTCCCATCCGATGTTTTGACGACATCAATAAGCCCTTTTTCTTTTAATTGCATCCGTGCCGCTCGTATCGTCGGAGCAGTTAACCCTGTTTGCTCCATCAGCAATTTAATTGGGACGTTAAGAGGATTTTTACGCCCAGCCGAATTGGATATTTGGAGCAGTGCGTAATAAAGAAGGATGGCCGATGACGGGATTTTGTGATTCCGCAGCCAAGCCCCGAACCCATTGAATGCATCGAAAAAATTGTACCGCTCGTCCACTTCCCATCACCTCCTCCACGATTTAATCAAACAGTCCAATTCCTCTGGAGGCATGGTTTCAATCCCCAATTCCTTTGCTTCATTCACGATTTCGTCAATGAGCCGAGCCATTTCGTCGGTGTCGTACGTCGAACTTCCGTAATATGCGACAACATCCGTCATTCCTTCTTCTCGGCCCATTTTCTCGGCAACCCAACCAATGCCGTTCAGTTCCCAGCGCTCAATGAATCTGTCCGCCGCAAAACTCTTGACTTTCACGACGTTGAAACTCCCCACCTTGCGGATGATCTCACGGTAAACGGCTTCCTTCGTCGTCCTTACCACTTTGGCGATTTTGTCCATCAGCACCCACGCATACGCATTGGCCGACAGGCTTCGTTTGTCACGGATGGGGTTAATCACCAGGTCATACGGCTTTTTCCCGCTTTGAATCTTTTTCATCAAATCAACAACAGCCTGCTTGTCTTGCGCCTGTACGGTGATTTCCAGCTTGACAGCGGACGAAAAAGGACTCACGGAGGGCGGTTCCATCTTTAAGATTTTCACAAGTAATTCCTCCCGATTAAGTCCATGAACTCCGCTAGTCTGTGATTCTCAAGATATTTCTTTTCGCACCGACGCTTTAATTCCAAGTCCAATTCACGGTTAAAATGAACACCGTGCGGCCCTGTGTGGCAATCATTGCACAGCGGGACGATGAACCCTTCTTTGTCACTGATTTTGCGGTTTGCGGTTCCGTAAAATACATGGTGGATGGCTTGCCTAGGCCGTCCGCAAACATAGCACCAGTCTAGGCAGTCCACCAGTATTGACTTATGCATGATTTATCGGCTTCCGAATCCGATCCATGCAGAACTGCCATTGCTCTTCCGTCATGGCTTCAAGACTTTCAGCTTTGACGGCATGAAGCATATTTTTCAGGCGCTCGGTGGCGGGGATTTCCCAACCTTCTTGCGTGGCTTCGATGGCATTTAATAGTTTTGTCTGTTTTTCCTTGCTAATCGTTTTTTGCACCCGCTCAGCCACCTTCTTTTGCTCTCTCTGCTCATTTGCGAATGCGTCTGGGTCCTTAGTATCATCAAGAAAGAAAAGGTCCCCTAACGCATATTTGGCCGCATACGATCTCGTTGATCCAGTGACTTGGGCATCATCCATTTTGGAGCGGTGTTCTGGCTCCCTTGCGAATCCTTCCGTTTCAATCGCAAACGGACTATGCCAATCGGTCAAAGTGGCCGTAGTCCTCATATAACGCCAGCCATCAATGACGACTGGAAGGGCATGAAGGGTTAATGCGAATTGATATTTGACGCACAGCGGTTTCGCTGCAGCCAAAATATCCTCAGCCGATCGATAATGAAAATCGCCGAATTTATTGTATTGACTCTTTGGTGCCTTCATCTCGTCTTGCATTCTTGCCAGTCGCTCGTGAATGCTCATTTCGCTAATTTGACGTTCTTTCTTCTCCTGTGCCATTTATTTCACCTCGACGAAAAATCTTTTGTCTTGTTTGTAAACAGTCACGCCTGGAATAACTTCCCCCGTGTCTGGATTGATCATATTGTTCCCGTCAACCTTCCATTTCTTTTTGAGTGCGGCCCAGTCAATTGATTCTTGGACCCTGATATTCTTCGGATCTTCCTTCTTGACGTATTCAAGCAGCGTTTTTTCGTCCCGCTCAATTCTCGGTGGAAGATTCCTAAATCCGTATCGCCCATCGGGCAAGTCGACAGACTTCTTTTTGCTTAACGCCAACTGCGTTTCGGCGAAAATCATCAATTGGGCCCTACGGCTTTCCATCTCCAATTCCCTTGCCGCTTTTTTTCCTTCGAACCATTTTTGGAATTTCGCAATTCTTTCTTCAAAGTCTTTTTTGATTTCTTCAATATCTGCGTTCAGCGCTGCCAGCCTTGCCAAGGTCCATCCCGCTTCGTCTTCCGTATTAATTCTGGCATTTGGATTTTCCATGCGGTTTTCGTCGACTTCATAAAGCACAAGATCCATTTCTTCTTTTAACGTTGTCATTCCGCTCCCTCCACGAAATTGCTGATTTTCTCACGTAGTTTTTTCAGGTCGTTTTCCAGCTTTTGATTTTGTTCTTCAAGTTTTAAAATTTTATGGTCTTTTTCGTATGCTTCATGCCAGCAATGGGAATGAGTCATTTTGATTTCGATTAATTCCCGATATTCAATTAACGTGATTGTCACTGTTCTGGCTTCTTCGTTTGCGTAATCTCTGGAATCCAGTTCTACGACGTTCTTTTTCTCTTCCATTTTTCGCCCTCCATGTTATACTAGAGGTAAATCCGTCCAAGATTCACCTTGCGCCCCGTCAGCATTGCCGTGCTGGCGGGCTTTATTTTTGGCCTTTTTCAAGATTCAATTTTCATTCCTCCTCGTCCGCGTACCATTCTTCTGCAGGCACGCCAATCTCACAAATGTCGCCGTTAGAAAAAGGGCAATCTGGGCATCTTGTATTGAGGCAGTAGTTAATCAGGTTTTCAGCCGCTGCCAATGCCTCACTATTCGAGATTTTCATTGAAATCACCTCATTTCTGTGAAATTTTTAGCAAAATTTCTAAAGATATTTCACTAATTTCTTGTCAAAAAGTGCCTATTTTGACAAGTCAACCCTTCTGTAGATTTTCCCTCGCTTGGTCAACATCCCATCCTAGCGGGTAATCTTTCAGCACACACTCTGGGCTAAAGCCCGGATATGGGATACCAAAAGGACATTCCGCGCAATTCATATGGAGGCAAAAATCTGCCAATTTATCAGCAATGCTGATTGCCTGTTTTTTATCAATCATCACCGATTCCCCTTTCTGACTCTGACCTTGATTTTCTGTCCTGGCTGCAGTGCCCCTGGATTTTTGATGCCGTTGTCCTCGCGGACCCGCTGGATAATGTCTTGGATGTCCTCGTATCCGCTGTATCGCTCGCACAGACTCCACAAGCTGTCGCCGCTGTAAACGACGTGTTCAAATGTCAGGTAGTCCGTCGGTTCGGGTTTAGTCCGTTCCTTCCACGCCGTGCCTAGGACAATCAGCCCAGCACCAATCAGCGCAGCAAGCAAGGTGGCTTTGTTTTTCAGCGTCATGGCGTTCCTCCTCCTTCAATCCATTCGATTAACTTCGTTTTCGTGCATCTCTTCGACCGCACGACCTTGAATCCTATTAAATCAAGGATTTCATACGCTTTCGTTGTGCCGATATGCAGAAAATCAATCAAATCATCAGCCGTTAGGACAGGCGGAAGGTCCTTGTATATGTCTAGCTCCAGCGGCCTAGACTCAAGGGCCGAAACACGCCTTTTCAGCTCTTCGTAATCCCGATTAAAGTCTTCTAACATGGCGCCTCCTTTTTCTATTTTAGATTTCTATTTTAGTAATTTTTAAGATAAAAAAATTAACAATAAAAATCTTCGATAGAACATTTTAAGACGCTGGCCATAACCGCCATTGAATCGGCTTTTGGAAGCTGTCTTCCAGATTCAATTTTACTGTATGGAGCCGCCGTTTTGTAGCCTAGTTTTTCGGCCATTTCAAGTTGCGTAAGTCCTAATTTGATGCGCCTTTTTCGGAGTTTTTCTCCGTCGAATTTCTTTCCTTTTTTCATTCCTCTACCTCCTTTCTTCACCCATTATAATATTTCTATTTTGGAAAGTCAATATTGAAATTTCTATTTTCGAATTTTATTTTATTTTTCTATTTTAGAATGTTATAATTAAGTAAAAATTTCTAATTTAGATGTTTTGGAGGTGAAGGGATGAGCATCGGAAAACGGATTGCGAACTTGAGAGAAGAATACGGCTGGAAGCAGTACGAATTGGCGCAAAAGATGGACTTAAACCCCGCCGCATTGAACAAGATTGAAAATGGGAAACGGTCCATTAAAGAAGAAGAAATATCCAAGGTCGCCCAGATTTTTGGCATTTCTACCGACACGCTTTTAGGCGTCAATACACCAAGGCCAGGGAACCGAATCCCGATTTTAGGAACCGTCGTAGCAGGTCAACCAGCCTACGCTGCTGAAAACATCGTGGGATGGGAAGAAGTAACCGACAAAATGTCTATGCAAGGGAAACTTTTTGCCCTGAAGGTAAAGGGCTCATCAATGGAACCAGAATTTAAGGAAGGCGACATCGTGATAGTACGGGAACAGCCTGATATTGAATCTGGCGATATTGCGGTGGTCCTCATCAATGGTGATGAAGCAACGCTCAAGAAGGTGAAGAAGGACCCAAACGGCCTTTTCCTTTACGCTTTCAATCAAGCGGTCTACGAGCCGCATTTTTATAGCAATAACGACATTGAAACACTCCCAGTCCGTATTGTCGGGCGGGTCATTGAAAACCGTAGATCTTGGTAATGGAGGGATCATCATGTTTTGTACAAATTGCGGTCAACAACTTCAAGAAGGTGCGAAATTCTGTTCCAACTGTGGAACTCCAGTAGGTACTGCCACACCAGCGACGCCAGCCCCAACAGGCCCTGAATTAGTTATGACATTAAACGGCCATGATATTGATTTAGTCGCTTTGCACGACAAGCACGGTTTATTTACGCCACGCTCTTTTAAAATCAACGCAATTAAGGACGTGAAGGAACGGGCTGGCGTGGACCTTACAACCGCAAAATCATTCATTGATTCCATCATCGACCGTGAAGATTTAATCGCCTACTTTGCCGACAAAGACGCAAAAGATCAAGCTGCATTTCAGGCCGAAAAAGAAGCCCTCGGCGACAGCCTTTATTGTCCTAAATGCCATTCGACAGCAATTCACATCGATAAAAAAGGGTATTCCCTCACAAAGGGCGTTGTTGGTACGCTCGTACTAGGTCCGCTCGGTCTGCTAGCTGGAAAGCACCATTCTAATCGACTCCGATACAAATGCCTAAAATGCGGCCATGAATGGCACGATTGATTTTCTCCCCTCGGCTTCGAGGGGTTTTTACTAGGAGAAGAAAATGCACGTCTATAAAAAGCCATCTGGAAAATGGGCGTATAAAATCGACATTGGGAAGAATCCACTGACAGGGAAACGACAACAAAAGGAAAAAGGCGGTTTTGCTCGTGCGAAAGACGCCAAAATTGCGGGCGAAAAAATGCTCCAACAACTTCGCTCAAAGGTTTTTTCCCGCCCTGAGTCGATTACTTTTGGTGATTTCGCCGCAGAATGGCTCGAAGCCTACAAAACGCTTGTGAAGATCTCCACTGTACGAATTAGAGAGCATCAATTGTTGAATCTTAAACGTTTTTTCGACAAAATACCGCTCCAACAAATCGGGAAAAAACAATATCAGGACGCTTTGCTGGCGCTCTCAAAAGATTTTTCTCCGAACACGATTTCGGGAATCCATGCCACTGCTAGAATGATCTTTCGGCGGGCGAAAGAATATGATCTTATCCTTACAGATCCAACCGAATACGCCACGGTCCCCCGACCGAAAAGAAAAATCGTGGATCCAGATTCCACGGTCCCTCCCTATCTTGAGAAAGATCAATTGCTCGCCTTTCTCTCTGTCGCCGAAAAGAATGGCTATCCACCAGACTACGAACTTTTTTCGCTTTTATCTTATACAGGTCTCCGAATCGGTGAAGCGCTGGCCCTGACGTGGGAAGACGTGGATTTTAAGAAAAATATCTTGAAGGTGTCGAAGACACTGTACAACCCAACGAATCGTGCTGAAAGCTATTCACTTCTCCCGCCGAAAACGGAAACATCGGTGCGGATCATCTCCTTGCCGACATCGTTAAGATCTTTGCTTGCACGTCACAAACTTGAAACCTCAAGTCTTCGCCTTGAATATGGCTCTGAGTGGCATATCCCTGAGCGTAGCCAACTGGGATTTATTTTCACGGCTCCGACACATCCTGGATTCCCTTTGACGCAACGGCTCGTTCAAATCCGCATTGATAGGCTCCAGCGGCTTATGCTTGGCAAGATCCCATTCCGAATCCATCCCCACATTTTTCGCCATACCCATGCAAGCCTGCTTGCGGAAGCTGGCGTGGACCTTGTTCAAATCATGAAAAGACTTGGGCATGCCGACGACTCAATAACTCGTCAGATATATCTGCACGTCACCAAAACGGCGGCAACTGAAACCGCCGAACGTTTCGACAAACTTTTAAACTCTAAATAGTAAAATCCCCTTGTGAATTTCACAAGGGGATTTTTTGTTCTCGTTTTGTTCTCTATTTGCGATTTTTTAAGCCATTATGAACGCTAGAACTATGTATTTATGCGGGTCTTAGGAATATCCCTTACATCATGCCAGGCATGCCACCCATGGCAGGAGCCGCCGGAGCCGGATTTTCAGCCGGTTTATCCGCAACAACGGCTTCCGTGGTAAGAATCATGGCAGCAATGGAAGCTGCATTCTGCAGGGCACTGCGTGTAACCTTGCAAGGATCTACAATACCGCTCTTGATCATATCAACATATTCTTCCGTCTGGGCATTGAAGCCAATTCCCTTCTTAGCCTTCTTGACAGCTTCAACGATAACGGCACCTTCAAGACCGGCGTTGTTGGCGATTTGACGGACAGGAGCTTCGATAGCGCGTCTAACGATATCAATACCTGTCTTCTCATCCCCTTCGGTTTCCTTTTCCAGTTCATCGAGGGCCGGCTGTACTTGCAGAAGAGCCGTACCGCCACCGGCAACGATTCCTTCGGCCACAGCAGCGCGAGTAGCGTTCAGAGCGTCTTCGATACGGAGTTTCTTATCTTTCAGTTCCGTTTCCGTAGCGGCACCAACTTTGATAACGGCAACACCGCCAGAGAGTTTAGCCAAACGTTCCTGAAGTTTTTCCTTGTCGAACTGGGAAGTCGTTTCAGGAATCTGGGCACGGATGGAAGCAACACGGTCAGCAATGGCCTGTTTGTCACCAGCACCATCAACGATGGTAGTAAGGTCCTTGGTTACACGGACCTGGCTGCAGGAACCAAGATCAGCAACTGTAGCGCTGTCGAGCTTACGGCCAACTTCTTCACTGATAACCGTCGCACCCGTCAGGGTTGCAATATCCTGAAGCATAGCCTTGCGACGATCACCAAAGCCAGGAGCCTTGACGGCAACAGCCTTAAAGGTGCCACGGAGTCTGTTCACAACGAGTGTAGCCAGGGCTTCACCTTCGATATCTTCAGCAATGATCAAGAGTTCACGGCCCTGTTGTACCACTTTTTCAAGAACAGGCATGATGTCTTGGATCATAGTGATTTTACGGTCCGTAATGAAGACGTACGGATTGGAAAGAACGGCTTCCATCTTGTCCGGATCCGTAACCATATACGGGGAAATATAGCCGCGGTCGAACTGCATCCCTTCAACGGTTTCAAGGGAGGTTTCCATGGTCTTGGATTCTTCAACGGTGATGACGCCATCGTTGCCGACTTTTTCCATAGCATCAGCAATCAGGCCACCGATTTCCGTGTCACCAGCAGAAATGGAAGCAACCTGTGCTTTTTCTTCCTTGGTGCTGACCGTCTTGGCATTTTCCTGGAGCTTCTTGACGAGGCAGTCCGTTGCTTTCTTGATGCCTCTCTTGAGGACCATGGGGTTAGCACCGGCAACCACGTTCTTCATGCCTTCATGAACGATGGACTGAGCAAGAAGGGTAGCCGTCGTGGTCCCGTCACCAGCAATATCGTTGGTCTTGGTTGCCACTTCACGAACAAGAGCAGCCCCCATGTTTTCAAACGGATCTTCCAGTTCAATGTCCTTAGCAATGGTTACACCATCATTGGTGATGGTCGGGGAACCGAATTTCTTTTCAAGGACAACGTTGCGGCCCTTGGGCCCCAAGGTAACTTTTACAGCATCAGCCAGTTTATTGACGCCGCGTTCCAGACCACGACGTGCTTCTTCATCAAATTGAATGAGTTTAGCCATTTTTATCTACTCCTTAGTTCCAAATGATATAAGGTGATTGGTTCTCCACAAAAAAGGGAGCGATTCACTTATCCTCAACGACGGCCAAGATATCACTGTCACGGAGGATGATATAATCCTTGCCGTCCAGTTCGACTTCGCTGCCGGAGTATTTAGCAAAGACAACAGTTTCGCCAACCTTGACTTCAGAAGCAATGCGGGTGCCATTATCAAGGAGACGGCCCGTACCTACAGCTACGACTTTACCGGTCTGGGGTTTGTCCTTATGAGCCGTATCGGGCAGATAAATCCCGCTTTCCGTTTTTTCTTCCTGCACAACCGGTTCTACGACGACATGATCTTCCAAAGGTCTTAACATGTTTGTAATCCCCTTTCACTATGGATAAATTTTAACTTTTTGATTTATTAGCACTCATTACATTGGAGTGCTAACCACAGCTATAATAATAGCATCTTTCAAAAAAAATGCAAGGGGTTTTACTAAAAAAGTCAAACTTTTTGTCTTTTAGGTTGGAAAGACATATAGGAATGCTATGGAGCTTTGATGCTTTGATGCTTATAGTGCGTTGAAGGGAAAGATGATAACGAGCGGCGCCTAATCGTCTCCCTGTCGGTCGTGGGCGCCAAATTACATTCGCCCTCAAACATGTTCTTCTGCTTTTCGCTCCGTTCCATAGCAGCCTCAGAACCCGGGCAAATCCGCCTCGCAAGCCGCTGTTATGAACTGACCTTTTTCAAGACGGTTTCCAAAAATCTTTTCCCTCATACTTGACCCAAAGGTAATACCTGGCAGCATATGGCAAGAGCTAGGGTTTCACAGTCTCCGGCTTTTGCCTTTTCTGTTATACGTGGATTGGTTACCAACAGGCTAATGGGTTCGCCGAGAGCCCCACTATCTCATATCACGGATCTTAAGGTACAACCTATAAGCGGCTCGTAAGGAAACGTCTGCTTCGCGTCTTCATCCACCACCGAAAGACCATGTTTCCTCTTTTTAATGTGGCAACATGCGGCTTTTGTCCCCCCTTGGCAAAGGCGGATTGATTTCGGAGAAATCAAGTTCTAACGCGTAACACGATAGCAGGTCGTACCGAATATAAAGTAACCGTTGTCGGGTATCATCATAGCAACACTTTTATAGCTGGTTTATCTACCTGCCGCCTTTGGCAGCAGCATCATAGCGCTGCAGCATCACAGCAAAAGCCAGAGTGCATGGATTCATCCATGCACTCTGGCTTTTCTTTCCTCATTTCTTTTCCATTTCTTCTTTGAGCCGAGCCATGATTCTGCCATAGTTTTCCTTTTTATGGGGAAAAAGGCAATGAGAGCAGTCCTTGGTGCCTGTCTCCGTATAAGTATAGGCTCCGCCGCAGGCCTTAACTAGATACAAAGGACAGAAACAAAAGAGACAGTTAAAGTCCTTCCCGTCACTTTCCTTATGACAGGGGAAGAACTCACATTCCTTATGGGAAAAGTACTTATAGTGATTCGTCATTTTTCTTCCCAGCTTTCCGCCAGTTTGCCAAACTCTTCTATGGTAAGGGACTCCCCTCTGCGCGTCGGCTCAATCCCAGCACGGGCCATCCAGGCCTCCGCTGTATCACCAGGACGCACCATTGACTTTAGACAAGTGCGGAGCATCTTCCGGCGCTGGGAAAAAGCCGCCCGCACGACCTTAACATATAAAGACGCATCCACATTGACAATGGGACTCTCCCTTTTTTCACATACGACGACCATGGAATCAACCTTTGGGGCCGGCATGAAATCGTGAGCCGGAACGGGAATTGCCAGCTGGGGCTCCGAATAATACTGCAGCGCCAAGGAAAGGGGCCCATAAGCCTTTGTTCCAGGACGAGCAGCCATCCGCTCAGCCACTTCTTTTTGCACCATAACGACAATACGCTTTAAGGGAAGGTTTGCTTCAAGCAGGGAAAAGATGATGGGCGTCGTAATGTAATAAGGCAGGTTCGCCGCCACTGTAAAAGGCTTTCCCCCCGTAATGTCTTTGAGGTCAACCTTAAGGATATCCCCATGGATGATTTCTACATTGTCATACCCTTCAAGCGTCTTGCGAAGGATTGGAAGAAGAGACTCATCGATTTCAACACTCTTGACATTGGCTCCGGTTTCCGCAAGGGCCTGGGTCAATGTGCCGATTCCAGGCCCGACTTCAAGGACCAGGTCCCCAGGACCAATCTTTGCTTTTTCTGCAATGCCCCTTACAACAGACTCATTGATGAGGAAGTTCTGTCCAAAGCGTTTTTTTGTATGAAGGCCAAAGGTATCAAGAATATACCGCGTTACTTCACGGCTTGCAATCACAGGATGAAGCATACTGAAGTCCTTTCTCACGCATGACGTGTTTCGATGATCTGAAGTGCTTTATTGAATTCGTCGCGGGTCACGCCATAATGATTGAGACGCTCCACCATTTTCTTCACATTGCCGTAGCCAATACCCAGTTCGGCTCCAAGGGCATCCCGTTTTTCCGCCGCAGACTGGGATCCGCTCATACCGTTATGGTAAAGGTCCATGGCCGTAAATTCTTCCTGCGGCGTCATCGTGGTGTGACGCACCTTGGAAAGTGCCTTGAGGATTGCCTCCGGCTGAGCCTGCTCAATGCCCACATCATGGTGGGCCAGAGCTTCACACTTTGGCACAAAGGCCTGTCCCGCCTCAGGAAAGCGCTCCGTCAAATAACGGCGGATTCGCTCCCCTGCCCCATCAGGGTCGGTGAGGATGATGATGCCCCGCTTCTTATAGGCTGCTTCAATCTTTTTAAGGGTATACGGCGACAAGGTAAAGCCGCCTGTTTCGATTGTATCGGCATCAAGGGCCTTCTTGATCGCCACTGTATCCATTTTTCCTTCTACGACAAGGACTTCCTTAAGCAATCTTGTCACGCTCCCTATTCTTGGACCTCTCGTTCCGGATTTTTACTCTAACAGATTGCAGGAAGAATGTCAAAAGAAAGTTCTCCCCACAAATAAGGAAAGAGGCCATTGCCAATTGGCAACAGCCCCTTTTCTACTCAAGGAAATACACGGTTACGTCGCGCCTGCCCCAACTGATTGCGTCAGAGTAGTTTTCCATGTACAGGTCAATCCGGCTGCCATTGATAGCACCGCCGCAATCACCTGCCACGGCAAAACCATAACCAGGGATATACATCCGCGTTCCATATGGAATCACATCAGGATCCACAGCTACGATTCCATGATAAGGCACAACGCCTGTCGAAGTCAGACCGGTTCCACTGCCCTCGGCAAGGGTATACGCGGAAGCCTCAAAGGTTCTCGCGCTGCGGTACCGAACAAAGCCACGGCTTGTTTCCACCATCAGATTTTTGCCTGTGCCTACTTCTACGACTTGCGGAACAGGTTGGGAAACAACATCACGCGCCAGTTCACGTCTTACTTCTTGATTTCCAATCTTCACCGTGCGGTAGGTGACCACAGCTTCCCCATTGCGGCCTTCCGATACAACAGACTGTCTGCCGCGGGGCAGGTTGTCATTGTTGCGGAATTCCACTTCAAAAGGAATGCTTTCTTTGGCCGTCTTCACCTCAGTTGTGGGGGAAACGACATGGATGGTCATGTCTTTTTTTGCCGGGGACTCCAAGGACGGATACACCTTATATCCTTTGTAGTCCACACCCACAGCATCCAGCACTTCTTTTACCGTTTTGCGTCCGATGGTATACTCGGTCGTTCTTCCATTATGCCACACCTTGATTGGAATGGCACGGATGACTTCGATCGTCGATCCATCTTCAAAGTTTCCATGACCAACTACATCATAACCGTCGGCTTTTTGAAGAACAACACCGGCTTCTTCCAAAGCACCTTTAACCGTAAGGGCTCTGGTTGAAAGGGCAATCGTCTGCCCGTCAACTTGAATCTTCACCTGTTTTGGAGCGGCAGCAAAGCCGAGAAAATTCAAGCTGAAGACAAGCATGAGCATGACAACAACCCACTTTTCAGGACGCTTCCAAGTATTTGTTATTCGCAAATTCTCGCCTCCTTAAAGCTTTTGTATTCTACCATGGAGACGAAAAACCTGTCAAAACAAAATTAGGACCAGCTCCTAAAAATGAACATTTTCATAGCTTGATTTTGTGACGGTTTTGAAAAATTTACAGCAAAGTCATCGCGATTTTTAGTAACTTTTTAATTTTGGGAAGAGATTTTGCGAATTTTTTGTGGCAATTTCCATCATCGAAAGGACTGGAATTCCTTTGACCTCCGCTGCCATTTCAGCAACAAGCTTCACATAAAGCGGGTTATTGCGTTTCCCGCGGTAAGGAACAGGGGCCATATAAGGCGAATCTGTTTCAAAAACAATGCGGTCAAGAGGCATCTTGCGAAGGATTTCCCTGACCCCATGATCATTCTTAAAGGTACTTGTCCCGCCAAAGCCAAAGTACCAGCCGGCCTTAATAAAGGTTTCAGCCATGGCCCAGTCTCCGCTGAAACAATGAAGAACCCCTCGCACGCCCTGCCCTTCCGTCAGAAGGAGCCTTGTCATATCCTCATGGGCCTCCCGGTCATGGATGATGACGGGCAGCTTAAGTTCACGGGCCATGGCAAGTTGGCGGATAAGGAAAGTCTGCTGCCGCTCATGGGGTGAATCTTCATCGTTATAATAGTCAAGACCGATCTCACCAATGGCGACCACCTTGTCATCTTGGGCAAGCTGGTAAATTTCCTCAAGGTCCCCTTCGCTCACATGGCCCAAATCTTCTGGATGAAGTCCGACGGCGGCATACACATAATCATAGCGGTGGGCCATAGCAAGCGATGCCTTCGAGCTTCTCACGTCACAACCGGGATTGATGAATCCCAACATGTGCGATCCAATCTCCTGGAGCAGCGCTTCTCGGTCCGCGTCAAAGTCCTCCGTGTCAAGGTGGGCATGCGTATCAAAATAAGGAAGTCGTTCCATTATTTGACCTTGCTGCCCGACGCAATTCCCGGCACTTCGGCAAGGACGAGGTTTCCCTTGCCGTCACTTGCAGCAAGGAGCATGCCGCGAGATTCGATGCCTTTGAGCTTGGCTGGTTTGAGATTAGCCACAACGATGACATTCTTGCCAATAAGCTCCTTGGCTTCATAGTACTGGGCAATCCCGGAGACAATGATCCGTTCACGGCCTGCCATATCAACGGTAATCTTCATGAGCTTATCTGTGTTGGGGACCCGTTCGGCCGTTTTGATTACAGCAACACGGAGGTCAACCTTCTGGAAATCATCGATGGCGATTTCTTCGGGCGTAACCACACCGACGTTCTTCTTTTCCGCTTTTTTTGCTTTCGGGGCTTCCTTCGGAGGTGTCTTTTCCGACTCCACTTCAATGCGCGGGAAAATGGGCTGCCCCTTCATGACTTTCGTGCCATCAGAGAAACCGCCATACTTCACTTCATTAAGATCGAAGTTTTCCGGCACGGCAAGACCGAGCTGTTCGAAAATCTTCGGTGCCGTAAAAGGCATCATAGGTGAAATCAGGATGGCAATATTGCGAACAGCATCAGCAAGGTTGTACATCACGGCTTCAAGGCGATCCTTCTGCGCAGGATCCTTAGCAAGGATCCACGGCGTCGTTACATCAATGTATTTATTGGCAGCGCCAATATAGGACCAGACAGCCTTCAGCGCGTCATTGATCTGGTATTCATCCATAGCTTTACGGTAACTGCCAAGCGTTTCCTCGGCAAGGGCCGCAAAAGCCTTGTCATCGGCATGATCTGATGCCGTCTTATGAACAATACCTTGATGATATTTTTCAATCATGGAAACCGTACGATACTGGAGGTTGCCCAAGTCGTTGGCAAGGTCCGTATTCCAACGGCGGATGAGGCCTTCGCGGGAATAATTCCCATCGTTGCCCAAGGCAATTTCGCTGAGGAGGAAGTAACGGACGGCATCAGGACCAAATTCCTTGATTGGTTCCACAGGATCGACGACATTGCCCTTGGATTTACTCATCTTGTCACCATTAACGACAAGCCAGCCGTGACCATAAACCTTCTTCGGCAGTTCATACCCCATGGAAAGGAGCATAGCCGGCCAAATGATCGTATGGAAACGGACGATTTCCTTTCCTACAAGGTGCAGGTCAACCGGCCAGAAACGGTTAAATTCCTCTTCATTGCGCAGGAACCCAATCCCCGTGAAATAGCACAAAAGGGCATCGAACCAGACATAAGTAATCTGTTTCTTATCAAAAGGAACCGGAATGCCCCAGTCGAACGTGGAACGGGAAATACACAGATCCTCCAACCCTTGTTTAAGAAAAGCGATCATTTCGTTGCGGCGGGAAACGGGCTGGATGAAATCAGGATGATTTTCAATATGTTTGAGAATTTGGTCAGCATATTTGGACATACGGAAGAAATAGTCCTCTTCTTCCATCGTTTCCACAGGACGGCCACAGTCCGGGCAAACGCCGCCTGCTTCCTCAATCTGACGGTCCGTCCAGAAGGATTCGCAAGGAACGCAGTATTTCCCGACATATTTCTTTTTATAGATATCGCCCTTATCATAGACGCGCTGCAGGATTTCCTGAACGACCCGTTCGTGTTCCGCACTGGAAGAGCGTACAAAATCCGTGTAGCTGATACCCAGCATTTCCCAAAGTTTCTTGAAGTTTGCCACAATGCCATCTACGTACTGGAGCGGCGTCATCCCATTTTCTTCCGCTTTGCGCTGGATCTTGAGGCCATGTTCATCACTGCCCGTCACGAATCGGACATCAAACCCATTGGCCCTTTTATACCGAGCAATCGTATCAGCAATGGTCGAGCAGTACGCATGACCAATATGCAGATTGGCACTCGGATAGTAAATCGGTGTCGTAATGAAAAAAGCTGGTTTACTCATCTTCTACCCCTTCTTTGACTAGTCTATTATAAAGCTCCCGTTTAGGCAGCTTATAAACTTTGGCAATTTGCTGGAGCGCTTCTTTTTTTCCCACGCCGTCAGCCATCAGGCGACGCACGGCATCAAGGGGATCCCCTGTTGGGGCTTCTTCCACCTTGGTTCCGCCAGCAATCACGAGGACAAACTCACCGCGTGGCGCCTGTTCCAAAAGGTGCGCCCGGCACGTGGAAACCGTGCCGCGAAAAAACTCTTCATGAAGCTTTGTCAGTTCCCTCGCCATGGTCATGGTCCGGTCTCCCCATGCGTCTTCAATATCAGAAAGCACCTCTATGATTCGGTGCGGTGCCTCATACAGGATGATAGTTGCTGGAATGTCTTTCCATTCTGCTAGCTTCTCCCGCCGGTTTTTCCGACTTTTAGGAAGAAACCCGCCAAAAAAGAAAGGCGTGCTCGATAGACCTGAAGCTACAAGGGCTGTCAGTGCCGCATTGGCTCCCGGAACAGGCACAACAGGAATGCCTTCTGCAATACACGTCTGGGCAATGTGTTCACCCGGATCGGAAATACCAGGGAAGCCGGCATCGGAAACAAGGGCGATGTTTTTGCCTTCTTTTAGATGCTCCAGAAGAACAGGCCCCATTTTTTCTTTGTTATGCTCATGATAGCTCAGAAGCGTCCCATGGATATCAAAATGATTCAAAAGCTGCCGCGTATGACGTGTATCTTCCGCGGCGATAAGATTGGCTTCCCGCAGCATCCGCAGGGCACGGGGCGTCATATCTTCCAAATTCCCAATGGGTGTTGCGCATAGATATAAGGTTCCAACCGATTCAGCCATGGACCCACTCCTTTCCTTCATAATAAGCAAGGGCATCCTCACTCAGGCTGCCGTCATGCCGGTACATGATAAGGGGCGGCAGGACCGTAAGCCCTCCCCGGCCCCCTTTTTGAAACTCCGCCAAAAAAATCCACGCCCCCCGATCAATATACGAATGGACCCACTGTAGCCGCTTGATTTCTAGATGATAGCGATCAGCTAGGCGTAGGGCATCGGTAAACCGGTCAGGAAGCTGGACCATGGCAAGGCGCCCCCGTGTCTTTAACGCAAAAGCAGCGGCTTTGATGAAATCTTCTAACGTAACGCCCACTTCATGGCAGGCCTCGGTCATGAGCTGACGCCGCCTTCCGCCAATGCGGTAAGGGGGATTCATATAGACAAGATCCATTGTGTCCGGCTTAAGATACTCACGATAAGCCAGGATATCCCCCACAAACGGCATAACCTGCTGCTCAAGGCCGTTTTCCCTTACGCTGCGCTTCAGGAGCTCAATGACATGGGGATTTTTATCCACGGCAAGAACGGACTGGGCTCCCCTGTTTGCAGCCAGAAGGGAAATAGCGCCGGTTCCACAGCCAAGCTCAAGGACGCAGGCTTTTTTCACCATATGGGGAAACGCGGCCAAAAAGACCGCGTCCGTTGTAAAGGAAAATTCTTTTTCATCCTGCCAAATCCGGAGATTTCCACTGGGCAGGCTGTCAAGGCGTTCCGTTTCATTCATCACTTTTGGCGGCTTCGACGATTTCGTCCCAGCTTGCCGTAATCCGGTTGCCTGGGGACAGTTCAACCACAACCGTCTGATCGCGGCGGGAAACATGCATGACCATGCCCTCCCCAGTAGGCGTGACAACCTTCATGCCCGGTTTAGGAATAAGGTGACTTGCTTCCTTCTTTTTCCCCTTGTTCTTGCAGCAGCGGCCGCAGTACATTTCACTTTCGTACTTAAGGCAGCACAAGAGCCGTCCGCAAATTCCTGAAATCTTCGTCGGATTAAGGGACAGGTTCTGCTCCTTTGCCATCTTGATGGAGACAGGTTCAAAGTCTCCCAAAAAAGTTGCACAGCACAAGGGCCGTCCGCAGCATCCAATGCCGCCTAGCATCTTTGCTTCATCGCGCACACCAATTTGGCGCAGCTCGATGCGCGTCCGGAAAACAGCGGCCAAATCCTTGACAAGATTGCGGAAATCAATGCGCCCATCGGCTGTAAAGTAGAAGATGATCCGCCCGCCGTCAAAGGTATACTCTACATTGACAAGACGCATTTCCAGTTTGCGGGCAGCAATCTTCTTTTCACAGATGGTGAACGCTTCCTTTTCCTTACGATGGTTTTCCTCCACCTTGCGGGCATCCCGCTCATCCGCCTTGCGGATCACGCTCTTTAAGGGAGATACGATGCTCTTTTCATCGACTTCCTGGGGCCCCATGACCACTTCCCCATATTCAACACCCCGGGCCGTCTCTACAATGGCATGGTCGCCTTTTTGCAGATCAAAGCTGCCTGGAGCAAAATAATAGATTTTCCCGGCTCTTTTGAACCGGATTCCAACAATCGTAACCACGGTCGTTACTCCTTTAGAAAAGTATGGATCTCAAGAAAGAGGGCCTCAAGGATCATCCGTGTATTGACGCCCTTATTGAGCCCAAGGTAAAAACGCTCCGTTTCAAGGAGGGATTTCTTGAGAGCAGATAAAGTAAATGAAGCAAAAATCGAAGCGATTCGCTCGCGTTCATCTTCATTATAAAGAAGAAGGCCGCTGCCTTCTTGGATCATCATAGCATCGCGCAAGATGAGGAGCAGCATTTCCAAAAAGGTCTGTGTCTGGTCCACATCCATATCGCCCAGCCATTCAAGACGGGCAAGGCTTGCCATGAGATAAGGATCTTCTATGCCTTCCATAATGAATAAGGCCCGCTCCCGCCACATCAGCGCTTCTGCCTCGGCAAGATGGAGGGCTTTTCCCGGCGAGCCATCAGATAGACGCGCCAAGGTTTCGCCTTGCGGAACAGAAAGCTCCTCCATGACACGTACCGCTTTCTCCCTGTGAAGGGGCTCAAAGCGGATGGCCATGAGACGGCTGCGGATGGTCGGCAGGATGCGCGAAATTTCGGATGCAACGAGGATAAAGAGCCAGTACGTCGGCGGCTCTTCAAGGAGCTTCAACAAGGAATTGGACGCTTCTTCCCGCATGCGGTCCGCACCATCAATGAGACAGACCTTATAAGGGGAAAGGACGGGGGAAAAGACTGCCTTTTTTTCTACTTCCTTGATTTGTTCAATTAGGATATCATGCCGGGCGCCCTGCCCTTCTACATAGATAAAGTCGGGGTGACTTTCCCCGCAAAAGGCGCGGCAGCTGCGGCACTTGCAGTCATCATGGGTGGGATCATCAAGGCAAAGAAAACTCCGGGCAAATTCATAGGCAAGTTTCTTCTTACCAATGCCATCAGGCCCATAAAAAAGGAGGGCCGGTGTTTTACGCTCTCCTTGGAGCATGTTTCCCAAAAATATTTTATTGGCTTCATGACCCAAAATGGTATCCCACATGATGATGTTCCTTCCATTGTATTACACAACAAGTAGACTATACCCCATTTAGAGAAATTTTTCCACTTTTTTTATGAGGGCATCCGTCACACTGTCTGGAGTTCCTTCCCCATCGATGAGGATCATGCGCTCTGGATAGCGGTCAAGAAGGGTCAAATACCCCTGACGGATCTTTTCCTGGAAAAGAAGGCCTTGGGCCTCAAACTTATCCGTAACGCCCCGGGCTTCCCGCCGGGAAAGGAGGACGCGGGGATTGCCGTCAATAAGAAAGGTCACATCAGGGCTGAGCCCTTTAGACCCGAAAAGGGACAGTCTTTCCAGTTCATCAAGGTCCATACCGCCCAAGATGCCTTGGTAAATGAGGGTGGAATCACTGAAACGGTCGCAGATGACCACTTTTCCTGCTTCAAGAGCGGGCCGAATGACCTTATCCACATGGTCGGCCCGGGCTGCCACATGAAGGAGGCTTTCCACCCGTTTACTCATGGTGATCTCTGGGGAAAGGGCAAGGCTGCGCAGCGTTTCCGCAAGGCCCGTCCCGCCCGGTTCCCGGGTGAGGACAACCTCCCGTCCCTTCGTTTCAAGATATGCCTTAAGGCGTTTTGCCTGCGTCGTCTTACCGCTGCCGTCAGGGCCTTCCAACGTAATAAAGAGTCCTTTTTTCATTTTATGACCTCGATTTCTCTAAGGGAGGGATCCTGGGGCCCGCTGACAAGAAGCTTCTTTTCCTGCATAAGACGGGCGTAGGCAATAAGCTCTTCCGTAATGACTTCTCCCGGCATGATGAGAGGGATCCCAGGGGGATAAAAGCTGATGGATTCAGTGGTCACACGGCCTGCAGATTCGTCAAAAGGCACCCTCTCATGGGGCGCAAAAAACGCGTCCCGCGGCAGGAGTCGCCGTTCCGGAATCTTTGAGAGAACAGCCGCTGGCGCTACGTTCCGTACCGGTTTCCGGCTTTTTTCCAGCGTTTCCCGGATAAGAACGGCCTTTTGGGCAAATTCTGCATGGTCATCAGCATAGGTAACAAGAAAGAGCACGTGATCTTCATCGACAAGCTCAACGGCAATTTTTTCGCGGCGCAGAATTTCCGCCGCTTCCGGTCCCGTAAGCCCCAGGGCGCTGGTCATAATCGTGACCTTCCCCGGATCCATGGCCGCAACGCCGCCCTTTCCGATCAGTTCATCTGTAAGGACCGGAAGACCGTCAATCTTTTTAAGTTCTTCGCGGAGAAGCGCAGCCGCGCGAAGGGAGGCTTTCGCCATGGCTGTGCCTTTTTGGGCAAGCTGAAAACGCGCCGCATCAAGGGATCCCATAAGAAGATAGTTCGGGCTTGTTGTCGTCACAAGGCTCATGGCCCGTTCCATAGCGTCCTTATCGATGCGGTCATAGGAAACCTGAAGAAGTGAGCACTGCGTCATGGCACCCACAATCTTATGGGTACTTTGCGCTGCTGCATCAGCGCCGCACTGCATGGCGCTTTTGGGAAGCAGGGACGAAAATCCAAGATGGGGACCGTGGGCTTCATCAACAAGGAGCAGTACCCCTTTTTCATGACAGATCCTGGCAATTTTTTCCGTATCGGCAGCAAGGCCAAAATAATTTGGGGTCGTAAGAAAGACGGCCTTGATATCAGGCTTCTTGTTAAGAGCCGCATCCACCTGCTCCGGTGTAATCTGAAGCGTCATGCGCCACGACTCATCATAACAAGGAGCCAGGGAAATCGGTTCTAAGCCGCCAAGAATGAGACCGCCCAAAACAGACTTATGGCTGTTTCTGGGAACCAGGATCTTGTCCCCAGGACGCAGCGCGCCAAGGAGCATGCCATGGATGACGCCCGTCGTGCCATTGACACCAAAAAAGCAGCGGTCTGCCCCATAAAGCGTCGCTGCCAGCGTTTCAGCGTCCTTGATGGCTCCTTCAGGATGGTGGATATCGTCCAGTTCCTCCATAAGTGATACGTCAGATAAAAGGGCATTTTCACCCAATAGGTCCTTGAGATCCTCATCAGCACCGCGTCCGCCCTTATGGCCCGGTGTATGAAGGGGGTATACATGATCTTCCCGATAAGCCTTCATAGCCTCGAGGAGTGGTTTTGTGAGCATAGGGATTCCTCCTTGCATAACACTTAATTTTATCATAATTATGGGGGAAAAGGAACATGATGGGAGGCATAAAGGTAGGCTAAGGCGGAAGGCATATGTGACGGGGCTTTCCTTGGCTAAGGCTACCGGTGGCAGCTGGCTAAAAAAGTGGAAGGCAACTGTAACGCCGGACCCAAACCGCCCCCTGCGGGGGAACGGGTCCGAACTTGATTCGCCCAGGGACATGTTTCTCGGACTTTCGCTCCGCTTCAAAATCGTCCTTCGAAACTCCGGGCGAATCTACCTCGCTACCGCTCGTATGGAGACGTCGCCGCGCTCCTCATCCACCACCGAAAGGGCACGCTTGCCTCATTTCAATGAGGCAACATGCGGCTTTCGGTCCCCCGCCCTGGTGGGGCGGATCGATTTCAGAGAAATCGAGTTTAGAGGCAAAATACCAAGACGGGCAGTGGTGAGAATAAGGAATGCGCTGCTGAATATCATCATAGCAATAATCCCACAGATTGAATTTTGAGCTAGGCCCGATTGAGAAATACGCAAACAACAGCTCATTTACCAAGAGCATACAGTACCTCCCACGCTCAAAAAGCCCTGAACCGAATTCGTGTAATTCGTGTCTACGTTCGGTTCAGGGCTCACGTTACGGTCTTTTGCCTTGGAGACGGCGAATGCCGTTCCGCTTTCGATGGGCCAAAACCGCTAATCACAAGACGCTGCCAACGCAATTCGGTTCACGGACCGTGTGACCAAAAAATCAATTCGGCGCCCACGACCGATAGGGAGACGGTTTGGCGCCGTGCCGTGCGGTCTTTTAGCATCACAATATCACAGCACCACAGCATCTTTCCCAAACAAAAAACTGCGGCGCCTTTGGCACCGCAGTTTTCCTTATCTTCTTACTTCCCCGTCCGGCCGCGCTGAGTCAGGGGTGTACCTTCTTTGCACATGGGACACTCTTCCGGTTTATAGGTTTCTACATCAAGACGCAGGAGCGGTTCCGTGCGGACACCAAAGTCCACTTTGCCGCCGCTGCGGTCTACGAGGAGGCCGACACCAACGGGAACGCCGCCTTCGCCCTTGACGACATCGAGCACTTCCCGGACACTGCCGCCCGTCGTTACAATATCTTCCACCACAAGGACACGGGTTCCCGGTTTGATGGCAAAGCCCCGCTTGAAGGTCATCTTGCCATTGACTCGTTCCGTAAAGAAGAATCTCGTTCCAAGGTTCTTTGCCACTTCATAGGCCAGGAGAATGCCGCCCGTCATCGGACCGACAACAAGTTCCACATTGTCGTTGATGAACCGGCTGGCAATTTCCTTGCAGAGCTGTTCCGTATATTCCGGGCGCTGCAGGACATTGAATTTTTCCACATAGATGGGACTATGAAGTCCGCTCGTGAGGAGAAAATGGCCATGCATGACAGCATTGGTTTCTTCGAGCATACTCAGGACACTTTTGTTATTCATGAAGGGCACCTTCCATTTCTTTCAAGATCCGATTGACCGCGTCAATCTTGTTTTCCGCTTTCGTAATGGGCCGACCGACTACAAGATGGGTTGACCCATTTTTCATGGCCATACTTGGCGTCGCAATGCGGCTCTGGTCATTGGCTGCCGCCCAAGTCGGACGGATACCGGGCGTCACGATGAGAAAATCGCTGCCACAGGCCTTGCGGATGGCTTCAGCTTCCCGCGGGGAAGCAACGACCCCACTAAGGCCGCTTTCCTTAGCAAGCGCCGCCAGGGCAAGGACTTCCTCGCCAATGGGCTTTGCATAACCAAGAGGCGCCCACTGCGCTTCATCCATACTCGTAAGGATTGTCACAGCAATGAGTTTTGGTGCCGCGACGCAGAGTTTTTCCGCTGCTTCCCGGATGGCGTTCATGCCTTCTGCCATCATTTTGGGTCCACCAACGGCGTGGACATTCATGATATCCACCCCAAGACGCGTCAACACAGCAAGACTGTGCGCCACTGTATTGGGAATATCCTGGAGCTTGAGGTCAAGGAAGACCTTCTTGCCCTGTTCCTTCAGATAGGAAACAATGGCCGGGCCTTCACTGTAAAAAAGCTCCATCCCTACTTTATAAAATGTAACCGCATCACCCAGTTCCTCAACAAGGGCCCTCGCCTCTTGTCCCGTAGGAAAATCAAGGGCCACAATCAGACGGTCTTGTACCTTCGTCATTTCCTTCTTCTCCTTACTGATTGGGCAGGGCCTTGCCAACAAGGTCCCGAATATTTTTGAGGTTATGGTCGATAAGATAGGCCGCGATCCCCTGCGAAATGGTTTCTGCAAGCCGTGGATTGTCAAAATTAGCAGTCCCTACGGCAATGGCAGACGCTCCGGCAAGGAAAAATTCAATGGCATCAGCGGCACAGGTAATCCCGCCCATCCCAATGAGGGGCACCTTAACAGCCTGAGCAACTTGATAGACCATGCGCACAGCAACCGGACGGACCGCTGGACCGGAAAGGCCGCCCATGATATTGCCCAGGACCGGCTTTTGGGTCTGGATATCAATCTTCATACCCACCAGCGTATTGATCAAGGAAATCATATCGGTCCCTGCCGCTTCCACGGCTCTGGCAATTTCCGTGATATCCGTCACATTCGGTGAAAGTTTTGTAATGATGGGCTTATGGGTTCGCTTCTTGGCTGCTTCCACGACTTGCGCGGCAGCACTGCAGCTCGTGCCAAAAGCAAGGCCCCCTTGGGCAACATTGGGGCAGGAAATATTGAGTTCCAGCGCATCAACGCCATCCACGTCAAGCATGGCAGCAAGTTCGCCATATTCGGCAGCGCTGTCCCCATCAATGTTCACGATGACCTTTGTGTCATATGCCTTCAGCTGAGGCAGGGTCTCTTTTAGGAAAACGTCCACACCGGGGTTTTCAAGACCTACACAGTTAAGGATACCCGAAGGGGTCTCAACAATGCGCTGTCCCTTGTTGCCGGCCCGGGGATGAAGGGTCGTGCCCTTTACCGTAATGGCGCCCACATTATTTAGGTCAAGAAAATCCGTAAATTCAAGGCCAAACCCAAAGGTCCCCGACGCTGTGGTGATAGGGGTCTTAAGATGAAGGTCACAAAGCTCAGTTTCAAGAAGGGTCCTATTGTTTACCATTCCGACACCTCCCGTGACCAAAAGACAGGGCCATCTTTACAGACCTTGACCCGTTTGCCGATACCGCTGCATGTGCAGGAAAGGCACGCGCCAAGGCCGCAGCCCATGTACTTTTCAAGGGAAATCTGACAGGGAATGCCCCGCGGTTCCACGACTTTCGTCACAGCCCGCATCATCGGCGAAGGTCCGCAGACATAGACACAGTCATATCCGCCCTCATCAAGAAGCTGCCCCAAGGGCGCCGTGATAAGGCCCTTCGTCCCCCGGGAACCATCTTCCGTGGTCTCAAATTGGTGAACCGTCTTATCCCGAAACAGGTCCGTCCAAAAAAGCTCCTCTGCCGTGCGGGCGCCAATGAGGACATCCACGTCCGCTTGGGGATAGTCTTCCGCAAGGAAACGAAGGGGCGCAAGACCAACACCGCCGCCAACAAGAAGAACCTTATGGTGGCTCCGGTCAAAACCGCGTCCCAAAGGACCCATGACACTGATAGAATCCCCTTTTCTCAGCTGGTCAAGCAGCTGCGTCGCCTCCCCCACAATCCGGTAGATGAGAAGGAAGGTACCTTTGTCACGATTGACGCCGGATACCCCAAAAGGACGGCGCAAAAGAGGCACACTCAAATCGTTGCTCTTTACAGTCACAAACTGACCGGGTTCAGCCGAGGCCGCTACCTGCGGTGACCAAATTTCCATGATTCGGATGTCGTGGGACAGGCTGCGCTGCCCCACCACTCTTCCATCTTCCAAGAATTTCGTCATGGCTTACTCCGTTTTAAGGTCCTGCAGGGCAACGACACTGACAATGCGGCGGCGGCGCATAGCCCCCAGGGCATGCTGGAGGGCGCGGGCCGTATCAAGGCTCGTCAGGCAAGGAATGGCGTGTTCCACCGTACTGCGGCGGATCCGGAACCCGTCACTGCGCGTGCTTTCCCCATGGTTCATGGTATTGATGACCATGCAGATCTTGCCTTCCTTGATATCATCCAGGAGGTTCGGACTGTCCTCGCCAATCTTGGCTGCCGTTTCCACGGTCATGCCCTTGCTGCGGAGGAAGTTTGCCGTGCCTTCCGTTGCCGCAATCGTATAGCCCAAATCTTCAAAGCCTTCGGCAATTTCCGTCACTTCGTCTTTATCCTTATCAGCGACCGTAATGAGGATAGTTCCCTTATCCGGCACATTGGTCCCAGCAGCAACGCAGGCCTTATAAAGGGCGCGTGGGAACTGGTTATCAATGCACATGACTTCGCCCGTGGACTTCATTTCCGGTCCCAAGGTGATATCCACATCGGTCATCTTGTTGAAGGAAAAGACCGGTGCCTTGACAGCGTAATAATCCGGGAAGAGTTTCAGGCCCGATTCAAAGCCCTGTTCCTTGAGGCTCTTACCTACCGCACACTTGGTAGCAACATCCACCATGGAAATCCCCGTGACCTTCGACAGGAACGGGACGGTCCGGCTGGAGCGCGGGTTCACTTCGATGATATAGAGCTTTTCATCGCGGACGATGTACTGGATATTGAGCAGACCTTTGACGTGGAGCGTCAGGGCCAGCTTATTGGTGTATTCAATGATTGCTTCGATGATGTGTTCGCTCAGCGTGCGCGGCGGGTAAACGGCGATGGAGTCACCGGAGTGTACACCAGCCCGTTCAATGTGTTCCATGATGCCCGGGATGACGACATCGACGCCGTCACTGATGGCATCGACTTCGACTTCCGTCCCCATGAGGTAATGGTCAACAAGGACAGGATGTTCCTTCGAGGCCTTGACGGCATTTGCCATATAGTAGCGCAGCTGATCATCGTTATAGACGATTTCCATCGCACGGCCGCCAAGAACGTAGCTCGGACGGACCATGACAGGATAGCCGTCATCGTGGGCGGCTTTCACAGCGCCTTCCACATCAAAGACGGTGTGTCCTTTCGGACGGGGAATGCCTACTTCCGTCAGGACTTCATCAAAGCGTTCACGGTCTTCAGCGCGGTCAATATCATCGACGCTCGTACCAAGGATCTTCACGCCGCAGCTATGAAGGGGCCCGGCAAGGTTGATGGCCGTCTGGCCGCCAAACTGGACAATGACGCCTTCAGGCTGTTCCCGGTCGATGACGTTCAGCACGTCTTCCAAGGTCAGCGGTTCAAAATACAGACGGTCTGCCGTATCAAAGTCCGTGGAAACCGTTTCCGGGTTGTTGTTGATGATGATTGTTTCGTATCCTTCTTCTTTGAGGGCCCAGACAGAGTGTACCGAGCAGTAGTCGAATTCAACGCCCTGACCGATGCGGATTGGACCGGACCCGAGAACGACAACTTTCTTCTTATTGCTGGGCCGCACTTCGTCTTCGACACCGTAGGTCGAATAGTAGTACGGCGTTTCCGCGTCAAATTCGGCTGCGCATGTATCCACCATCTTGTAGACCGGTACAATTCCCATTTCCTTGCGCAGGGCGCGGATTTCAAGAGCCGACTTGCCTGTAAGAAGGCCAATTTCCTCATCGCAGAAACCGCGTTTCTTGGCTTCCTTCATGAGCTCTTTCGTAAGCGGACCTTCCTTGATGGCCTTTTCGATTTCTACGATATGACGGATCTTCCGCAGGAAGAATTCATCAATCTTAGTAATTTCGTGAGCCTCGTCGACGGTCATGCCACGGCGGAAGGCTTCAGCGATGGCAAAGAAGCGTTCATCATTGACAAGATGAACCTTGGCAAAAACTTCTTCGTCACTGAGGGCATGGAATTCCGGCATATCGAGGTGAATCAGGCCGATTTCAAGGGAGCGAATGGCTTTGAGGAGCCCTGCTTCGATGTTGCGTTCAATGGCCATGACTTCGCCCGTTGCCTTCATCTGCGTGCCCAGGGTGTGGTCTGCCTTGACAAATTTGTCAAAAGGCCAGCGAGGAATCTTCAGTACGCAGTAGTCCAAGGTCGGTTCAAAGCAAGCCGTGGTCTTTTTCGTAACGGCATTTTCGATTTCATCAAGGGTATAGCCGGCAGCAATCTTTGATGCCACCTTGGCAATGGGATATCCCGTTGCTTTGGAAGCAAGAGCGGACGAACGGCTGACGCGGGGATTGACTTCAATGACGATATATTCCTCGCTGTCAGGGTTCAGGGCATACTGCACGTTGCAGCCGCCTTCAACGCCGAGTTCGCGGACAATATCAATAGCGGCCGTACGCAGCATCTGGACTTCACGGTCCGTCAGGGTCTGGCACGGCGCCACGACGATGGAGTCGCCCGTATGGACGCCCACAGGATCAAGGTTTTCCATATTGCAGACCGTAATGCAGTTGTCGGCATGGTCGCGGATGACTTCAAATTCAATTTCCTTCCAGCCGGCAACGGAGCGTTCAATGAGGACCTGACCAATGAGGCTGTACTGGAGCCCCTTCGTGCAGATATCGTCGAGTTCAGCATCGTTGTGGGCAATGCCGCCGCCCGTACCGCCCAATGTATAGGCCGGACGCACAATGAGCGGATAGCCGATGCGGTCGGCAAATTCCTTTGCCGCGGCAACGCTTTCCACAATCGTGCTCTGAGGAATGGGCTGATGGAGTTTTTCCATCGTTTCTTTGAAGAGTTCGCGGTCCTCAGCCTTCATGATGCTCGGGATCTGGGTCCCAATGAGCTTCACATTGTATTTTTTGAGGATGCCCGTCTTATCAAGTTCGATGGCAAGGTTAAGGCCAATCTGGCCGCCTAAGGTAGCAAGCAAGGAATCCGGCCGTTCCTTTTGGATGACGCTTTCAAGAAATTCCACATTGAGCGGTTCGACATAGACGCGGTCAGCAATATGCACATCGGTCATGATGGTCGCCGGGTTGGAGTTTACAAGGACAACTTCCAGTCCTTCTTCTTTAAGGGCCCGGCAGGCCTGGGTTCCTGCATAGTCAAATTCGGCAGCCTGACCAATGATGATTGGACCGGAGCCAATGACCATGACTTTATTGACATCGTTTCTTTTTGGCATAATCAGTGTCCCCCCATCATGGTAATAAAGCGGTCAAAGAGATATCCGTTTCCGCTCGGTCCCGGGGAAGCTTCCGGATGGAACTGGACCGTAAAGGTCGGATGATCAAGATACTGGATTCCTTCAATGGTGCCATCGTTGAGGGAACGGTTGATGACCTTCACATGAAGCCCCTTCAGGGAATCTTCGTCAACCATAAAGCCGTGGTTCTGGGACGTAATCATGATGCAGTTATCCACATAGTCCCGCACCGGCTGGTTGATGCCGCGGTGGCCAAAGAGCATTTTCTTTGTCTTGGCCCCGCACGCAAGGGCCATGACCTGATGCCCCATGCAAATTCCAAAGATAGGTTTCTTGCCAATCATCTTCTTGATGTTGTCGATTTCAACCGTAAGGTCCGCCGGGTCGCCGGGGCCATTTGAAAGGAAGATCCCATCAGGATCGATGGCAAGGACTTCTTCAGCCGGTGTTTCCGCCGGGAAGACCGTCAGATAGCAGCCCTTTTCCACAAGGCTCTTGAGGATATTGCGCTTAATACCATAGTCCATGACAGCAACGCTGAATTTGCTCTTTTCCTTGTCCCCCATGTGGTAGACTTTCTTTGTCGTCACCTGAGCCACCTGATCATGCCGTTCCGGCGTGGCAAGGAGCTTTTGGACGTCTTCATCAGGCATATCATAAGGAACGATGACGCCTTGAAGCGTACCGTAAGCCCGGATGCGGCGCGTAATGGCCCGCGTGTCCACATCAGCAAGGACCGGAATATGGTTCTTTTCAAGGAAGGAAAGGACCGTTCCTTCGTCGCGCCAAGAACTCGGTTCATCGCAGAGTTCATCAACGATAAGCCCTTCATAGCAGCAGCCATCCCCCTGATCAAAAATGGGATTGCAGCCATAGTTGCCGATGAGCGGATAGGTAAAGACTACAATCTGTCCGCAGAAAGAAGGGTCCGTCAGGGTTTCCTGATAGCCGCTCATGCCTGTTGTGAAGACGACTTCACCAACAGCCGGATGGTCCCCATAAAGGGTTCCTTCATAGACACCACCATCTTTTAGTACCAACTTACCTTTTACTTTTTGCATACGACACCGTCTTTCATCACAAATACACCATCGACCATGGTGGCGGCAGCCTGCCCTTTGCAGTGTTTTCCATTAAAAGGCGTGACCTTGCCGCGGGTATAGAACTTGCTGCTGTCGACGACCCAATCCTTATCAAGATCCAGGATGGTGATATTGGCGGAACTGCCTTCGCGGAGGGTGCCCCCGTCAAGGTGGAAAAGTTCAGCCGGTCGGCAGCTCATTTTATCGACAATCTCATTAATGGTAAATAGACCCGTATGATAGAGTTCCGTCAGAATGACCCCGACACTCGTTTCAAGACCGCAGAATCCGTTCGGGGCATTGCGGAATTCCACATCCTTTTCTTCCGGTGCATGCGGTGCGTGATCCGTTACGATGGCATCAATGGTCCCATCCTTGAGGGCGTCCCGCAGGGCTTCCACATGGTCCCGGCTGCGAAGGGGCGGCGAAACGCGGGTTGCCGTACTAAAGGAAGCACAGGCTTCATCAGTGAGCGTCAAATGATGAACCGTCACTTCGCACGTAATGGGCACACCTCTTTTCTTTGCTTGGCGAACGATATCCACCGCCCCTTTACTTGCAATATGAGCGATGTGGACATGGGTTCCTGTATACTCGGCAATGATGGCATCGCGGGCAACTGCCATATCTTCTGCAATGGAAGGAATGCCCGGCACACCCAGCCTTGCCGATACGGCGCCTTCGTGCATATAGCCCGAATGATTCATGTGTTCCTCAATGGCATGGACAATGAGCGCCTTATCAAAGGAATTCACATAACGGGCCGCCTTGAGCATCATCAGGGGATCCTCTACAAAGTGCCCATCATCGGAAAACGCCATTGCGCCCCGCATGGCCATATCTCCCATTTCAGAAAGTTCCTTGCCCTTTTCGCCCTTCGTAATAGCCCCAATGACTTCCACATGGACATAACCTTCTTCTGCCGCTCTCTTTTTGATTCCGCTCACGACAATCGAGGTATCGATGACAGGGTTCGTGTTCGGCATGCAGGCGATGCGCGTAATGCCACCGTGAGCCGCTGCCATCGTCCCGGAAACGATATCTTCCTTTGCTTCAAGTCCCGGTTCGCGAAGATGGGTATGCAGGTCGATGAAGCCCGGAGCAACCACCTTTCCTGAAGCATCATACGTTTCGTCAGCGGCTTCTTCGATGGAATCAGCCACACGTTTAATGATCCCGTCCTCCACGAGGATATCCTTCACAGCATCCAGATGCTGGCTGGGATCGACAAGGTGTCCCTTTTTAATCAGCGTTTTCAACTTGTTTCCCCCCTGTCAGTGTCAAGAATAAGAGCGCCATCCGAACCGCCACCCCATTGGTAACCTGTTCACGGATCACAGCCTGGTCGCTGTAGCCCACTTCATAGGAAATTTCAAGACCGCGGTTCATGGGACCGGGATGCATGATCATCACATCCGGTTTGGCCAGTTTCATGCGTTCCTCGTTGACCCCAAAGATACGGGCATATTCGCGAGGTGTCGGGAAAAGACCGCTCTGCTGCCGTTCAAGCTGGATACGGAGGATGTCGACAACATCCGCGCCTTCAATGGCCTCTTCCACTCGTTTATGGACCGTGACGCCCAGTTTTTCCATTTCGTAAGGCATGAGCGTGACCGGCCCCGCCACATGGACATCGGCACCAAGCTTCGTCCAAGCAGCAATATTGCTGCGTGCCACACGGCTGTAGAGGATATCTCCGATGATGGCCATCTTGAGGCCCTTGAAGGATTTCTTCTTTTCAAGGATTGTGAACATATCCAGGAGACCCTGGGTGGGGTGGGCATGACAGCCATCTCCGGCATTGATGACAACCGGTTTTACGATATCGGCAATGTACTTGGCCGCACCTTCGATGGGGTGCCGCATAACAATGGCATCGCAGGCCATGGACTGCATGGTGAGCACCGTATCCTTGAGGCACTCCCCTTTCTTGACGCTCGAAGTGCCCGTACTGATATTGATGACATCGGCCCCCAAATATTTACCGGCAAGTTCAAACGAAGAACGCGTGCGCGTGCTGTTTTCATAAAACAGGTTAACAATGGATTTTCCCCTGAGGGAAGGCACCTTCTTGATATCCCGTTTCAGGATTTTCTTCATTTCTGCTGCTGTCTTCATGATGAGGTCGTATTCCTCGACCGAAAGGGATGACAGATCCAAGATATCCCTTCCGGACAGGCTGACCGCTGCCTTTGCCATGTGATAGCCTCCTTACTTGTCATGGTCAATCTGGGAAACAATTCATTGCAACAAAAATAAGCCCCCTTGTCCCCATAAGACAAGAAGGCTTCTCTTTAAAGGCACGCACCCTAAAGTACGCCGCCCACTGCAGCTCATTTCTTCTGTAGCAAAAGTCCCTTTCTTAGTCTCACAGGACTAGATTAAAAGGCCTATATTCATTTTTAGTCATTGTAGCACGGGGAGGGGAAAATGTAAAGGGCGCACTGTTTTTACTCGGAGCAAAAATCGCTCCGATTCTCCACCCCAGCGTGCCCCCATTGCTTAATTTCTCATTTTAAGGATGCAATGGAGGCATGACGATTCGTACGATGATTCGTTGCTGGTTTGGGGATACCTTACGCCTGGGCGCTTCCCCTCCTAACCTCGTGTCGTCACCTCCAGCGCCCAGCTCATCAGGCAAGAAGCTTTTTTCAGCCTATGGACCTATACGCGGCCATCTGCGTTGTCGCCAACGTCCTCAATCGCCTCGACGTATCGGCCTCTGGCCGCAAGGAAACTCGCGCGTCGCCGATTTGTTTTTGGTGGCGCCGCTTCGGAGAACCTTTGCGCAACAGATTCCGCGTCGCTGCGCTAGCGGATTGCTGGTGTCTCAGGTCCGCCGTCGTCGATGAGGCCGGGTGCTCCTAGCATCCGACTACGTCTAGGCCATATGTGAAAAAAGCAAATGAAAATAAAAAAGACCAAAGGAGCAACGACAAATCGTGTTCCTACGGGACTGGGCGGACCGCTACGGTCTTTTGCCTTAGAATTTCTTTGTATTTGCCTTACAAGCTCCTCCTTCCGACAAGAAACGTACCCTTCGACAACACAATTGACGCATAGCGCCAATCCGCTCCCTTTCGGTGGAGGGTGAGGAGCGCGGCGACGTTACATTACGAGCGGTAAGCGAAGAACATTTTTCGATGGTTCAAGGCTGCCTTAAGGCATGGCCTTAGCCGTGCCGGCAGACCGCAAAACCCTGTTATCGAAAAATTTGGTTGGCGCCCAGTACCGCAGGGACATGGTTTGGCGTCGGCATCACGGTCTTTCTCCTTATGGTCTTTTAGTATCAAAGCACCCCAGCGTCACAGTACCATAGCCTTTTCCATGCAATCCTTCGCTCGACAGTGAGAGCCGCAGGCTCGAGACAGCCATTCAGGGCCCATGGCCTGAATAGACAGCTTGATAGCCGCCTTCCAAATTTCCTTCTTTTCATGTATCATAAGCATGTATCTGATTTCAATGTAAAGGAGAATCCTTATGCTGCAGGATATTGGTCAAGGTCTTTTCCGTAATGAATATATGCCGGTGCCACCCCAGAAAGAAGACATTGTCTTTTCCTTTGATGGCGGCAAGACCCTTCTTCGGGAAGGCGAGGAAGGAATCGAGGTACCCCTTGTTGGGTCGCTAAAGGAGGCAGAGCTACCCCATTTGCAGTATCTTTTTCGCATTGGGGAACGGTCTTATTACCTTTGGATGGGGAAGGAGCCGCTTCAGAAGGCGCGCTTTTCCTATGAAATCGTCCGCAAATTCCGCTTGGCCTGTCCTCAGGCCCTCTGCTTTGCGGGAGAGACGGCCTATCATCTGTACCGCTGGTACCGGGACAATCGGTTCTGCGGAGTCTGCGGCCATGAGATGGTCCATGATACAGTAGAACGGGCCATGCGCTGCCCCAGCTGTGAGCATGTGGTCTATCCTAAGATTATGCCTGCCGTTATTGTCGGCGTCATCCACGAGGGAAAGCTTCTTACAAGCCGCTATGCCGGCCGGGCTTATGGCGGTCTCGCCCTTATTGCCGGTTTTGTTGAAATTGGTGAGACCGGTGAAGACACGGTGCGCCGGGAAGTTATGGAAGAGGTGGGCCTTAAAGTAAAGAACATCACCTACTTTGCTACCCAGCCCTGGGGCTTTGAATCAGATCTGCTCTTGGGGTACTTCTGTGAAGTCGATGGGGATCCGACCATCCATGTGGATCACAGGGAGCTTGCCACAGCAGAATGGATGGATGCGGAGATGCTCCAAAAAGAGGAACTTCAAACCATTACCCTAACGGCAACGATGATGGATACCTTTCGTAAAGGCCTCTATCCACCTAAAAATAAACTCTTTCGTCAAGGGAAGGAGTAATCACCATTATTTTTGACAAATGTCAGAAATAATGGTATTATATGACATATGTCAGAAAAAGAAAAGGAGGCCCATGCATGGGCAGAACGAAACGGAGCCGCAGGGTAGGGACTTATCCCGAGTGGAATAGCTTTGTCCCCGAAGAAGGGGAGCACCCAGAGACAGTCTTTCTTTCCATCGAGGAATTTGAGACCATCCGTCTTATCGATTATGAACATTTGACGCAACAGGCTTGTGCTGACAATATGCAGGTTGCGCGGACAACGGTGACGGATATGTACGACCATGCCCGTTTCATCCTTGCTGACTGTCTTATAAGCGGCAAGAAACTTGTCATTGCCGGAGGCCACTACAAGCTCAAGGAAACCGCTTTACGAGGCAATGATTTTGTAAAACAGAAAGGACTTGATATTATGCGTGTTGCTGTTCCCTATGAAGAAGGTTCCGTGTTCCAGCATTTTGGCCGGACGGAAACCTTTAAAGTCTACGATATTGATCACGGTGCTATTGTCTCGTCCGCCCTTCTGTCCACGATGGGCCAGGGCCATGGCGCGCTGAGCGGCTTTCTGCGGGAAGCCGGTGTGGATACGGTCCTTTGCGGCGGTATCGGTGAAGGCGCAAGACAGGCCTTGGGCGCGGAAAAAATCAACTTTTATGCCGGCGTGACCGGTTTATGTGACGACGCTGCCGCGGCTTTTTTAGCGGGGAATCTTGTGTATTCAAATGAGCCACGTGCCTGCGACCATCATGACCACCATGAGGTCGGCTGTCATCACAGGTAAGATCAATGGAGCAGGGAGCACCCGAGTCTTTCAGGTGCTCTTTTTTTGTGGCACCTTTTGAGAAAAAGGAGTTCATCATGGATTACCATATTCGTCCCCTGGAAAAACGGGATTATACGCTGCTGCCCGATTTTCTATATGAAACAATTTATGTTCCCAAAGGACGGAAGAAGCCGTCCAAAAAGATCCTAAATATGCCCGAACTGCGACTTTATACCCATGGGTTTGGGCAAAAAGCTTCTGATTTTGGTTTTGCAGCGGAGTGGAAGCATCATGTGATTGGCACGGTATGGGCCCGCATCATGAAAGATTATTCCCATATCAATAAGGAAATTCCTTCCCTTGTCCTTTCCATCAGTGCGTCCCATAGGGGCAAAGGATTGGGCACTAGGCTTCTGACAAAACTCATGAAAGAGGCAAAGCTCATTGGCTATCCGGCCCTTTCCCTTTCGGTCCAGGTCTCGAATCCGGCACGGTTTCTCTACAAAAAACTGGGCTTTGAATCTCTGACTGTCGTCAAAGGGGAAACGGAGGAAGAAATCGTTATGGTGAAGGAATTTTCTTAAAGTCTGTGGACGCTCTCCTTTTCATTTCGTATAATAAAAGGGTATGAAATAGAAAGGACCGTTATTGATGTGTACCCCAAAAACTGGACGCATATAAATTAGTTAAATGGCATTAGTGGA